>RCND010001071.1_pt1 | contig 15436 bp, 9 predicted proteins | sample 2041351 | NCBI WGS metagenome assembly RCND01 (sample SAMN09708230, study PRJNA481090) | Marine sediment metagenome, whole genome shotgun sequencing project. | biome: marine sediment; feature: ocean; material: sediment; isolation source: Sewage treatment plant 12B marine sediment (STP12B) ...
GTTGGAGTAGAGTTGTCCATTCCGTCTACCAACTGCATAAAACGTGTATTCGCAAATGTGGCAAAACCTCTCGTGTTAATAGATTTAAAAGTTAAACTGTTGGTGTTAATATCTACACCTTTAAGATTTTCTAAACCATCATAAAAATCTAATGAGGCTGTATTCTTAATTTGTTTAAGTCCAAAGCGCTCTACCGTAACCGGCGATTCAAATATGCGCTCAGGTGTACGAGATGCAGAAATCACAACTTCATCGAGTTCGTTGCCTTCTGCCATAGTAATATCTATTTTTTGATTATTACTGGTGACTTCTATAGTCTGAACTTCGAATCCCGTGTAAGATATTCGTATCTTAAATGGTGGCTTTTGGTCTGTAGATAGGGTATAATTGCCATCAAAATCCGAAACCGTACCAGTAGAAGTCCCAACTATTACAATATTTGCTCCAGGTAAGGGTAACCCGGTATTGTCTGATATTGTGCCTTTTACAGTGGTTTGAGCAAAAGATGCCACGCAAAAAAGCATTGTGAAAAGCTTTAAAATTGTCTTCATTATAGAGAATTAGTTAATTTATTAGGTCAGCAATTTAACTAAATTTAACAAGCTTCAATAAGAAATTCTCAAAAAATTATGCGTGCACAACATATTATAAAAAAATAAAGCTTAAAAATTGAATGATTCTCAATTTTTAAGCTTTAAAATATTATGTTAATAACAGGTTTATCTATTCTACTGTCACGGACTTAGCTAGATTCCTAGGTTGATCCACGTTTTTATCCAACATAACTGCAATATGGTAGGATAATAATTGCAATGGTATGGTGGTTAGCAAAGGAGTAAGGCATTCTAAAGTTTCTGGAACTTCAATGACGTGGTCTGCTAATTCTTTTACAGTTTCGTCACCTTTGGTAACAATTCCTATAATTTTACCTTTTCTTGATTTTATCTCTTGAATATTACTCACGACCTTCTCGTAATGTCCTTTTTTAGTTGCTATAACGACAACTGGCATTTGTTCATCAATTAGAGCAATAGGACCATGTTTCATTTCTGCAGCGGGATACCCTTCGGCATGTATGTAAGAAATCTCCTTTAATTTTAAGGCACCTTCTAAAGCAACCGGAAAGTTAAACCCACGACCTAAATACAAGAAGTTCGTCGCGTTTTTATAAATCTCAGCAACTGTTTTTACATAAGCATCAGATTGTAATGCTTCTTCGACTTTATTAGGTATGTTTTCTAGCTCTATTAAATAATGTCTAAATTCTGAACTCGAAATAGTTCCTTTAGCTCTTGCTAAACGCAGCGCTATTAGGGTTAAAACCGTAATTTGTGTTGTAAATGCTTTGGTTGAAGCAACTCCTATTTCTGGACCAGCATGTGTATAAGCACCATCATCTGCTTCTCTTGCAATAGAAGACCCTACGACATTACAAACCCCAAAGACAAATGCTCCTCTAGATTTTGCTAATTTTATAGCGGCCAGAGTATCTGCTGTTTCGCCTGATTGAGAAATGGCTATAACAATATCGTTTTCTGTAATTACAGGGTTTCTATACCTGAACTCTGAAGCATATTCTACTTCAACAGGAATTCGGGCGAGATCCTCAAATGCATATTCGGCAACTAAGCCAGCATGCCAGGAAGTACCGCAGGCCACGATAATAATTCGGTCTGCAGCAAGAAATTTCTTCATGTTATCCTCAATACCAGACATTTTTATCATGGCCTGATCACTAAGCAAACGACCTCTAAACGTGTCTAAAATAGCACTCGGTTGTTCGTAAATTTCTTTGAGCATAAAGTGCTTATAGCCCCCTTTTTCTATTTGTTCTAGATTAAGTTGAAGCTCCTGCACATAAGGATCTACTAAAGCATCATTTTTAATCTTTCTAATTTTTATATTCTTTCCTCTTCGGATAATTGCCATTTCTTCATCTTCGAGATAAATAGCATTTTTTGTGTATTCTATAAAAGGAGAAGCATCACTGGCAATGAAAAATTCATCATCACCAATACCAATAGCTAATGGACTACCTAGCCTGGCAACAACTATTTCATTAGGTTTATTTTTATCGAAAACAGCAATAGCATAAGCACCTACAACTTGATTTAACGCAATTTGAACTGCTTTACCAAGCTTAATATTTTCGTTGTTCTTGACGTCTTCTATTAAATTTATTAATACCTCAGTATCTGTATCTGACTCAAACGTAAAACCACGATTAATTAATTCCTTTTTTAAAGCGTCGTAATTTTCAATAATACCATTATGGATAATGACTAAATCTCCAGAATTTGAATAATGTGGATGAGAATTGACGTCATTTGGAACACCGTGAGTAGCCCAACGTGTGTGGCCTATCCCAAGATTACCATCTGTTGAGATGTCAGTTTCTATTTTTTCTTTTAGATCAGAAACTTTTCCTTTGGTTTTAGATAGTTTAATATCTGTACCATCGTAGAGTGCAATACCAGCACTATCATAGCCTCTATATTCTAATCTTTGAAGTCCTTTAATGATAATAGGATAGGCTTGGCGATGACCTATATATCCAACAATTCCGCACATAGCTTAAGTTTTAGTTATTTGGTTCTGTGTAATAGATTTCTAAATACACTTGTTTACTCTCATCTTCGGTATTATTACCGTGTAATACGGTACCTCTAGGTGACATGACTGAACTTACGGGTATTGTTAAATCCGGATTAATAGAACTTTGCACTTTTCTTTGTACAAAAGCCCCTTCTAGATTTACGTTTAGGGAAACGGCTAAGCCTAATTCGACATTAGTAGAATCTCTTATTAATAAATTATTAATATGTTCTGTGATTTTCAATTTGTATTTAATACCCTTTCCGTTAGGTTCATCATCAGTGCGTTGTAAAGGACCAAGATGATTGATTACTGAAAGCGAAGGAAGGCTACTTACGTTACCATCCAAAAAATAATCGATTAACGGTGTTTTATTTTCTTTATCGTACAAATAAATGCGATTAGGTTCGCCATCTTGCACAACATCTTGATCAACATAGAAAACAAGATTGGCTTCATTTACTAAGCGTTTGGACTTTATAAAGTTACCCTCATCATCGGTTTCTACAAATGTACTTTTGAAAGTTTCAAAAGCGTTCATTTCTGCATTTTCATCGTTATCATCACCATTAAAAAGCTTAATATTTGCGAAAGATCCTTCACCACCCTTTAAATAGAGTCGACTATCCCCTGTATTGGGATCACCACTATTAATTGGGGTCGTAAAATTATTAAGCATAAAATTAATTCTGTTTGGCCCAAACCTTAAATCGAAAGAGGTTTGTTCCGTCTCCGCGTCATCGTCACTAGTTGACAACGTTTGTCTTGTGTAGTAAATGGTTACCACAGAAGTTTGAGCTCCAATATTTAAAATTAGAAAGCTTCCGTTGTTTTGTTCAGCTTCTGCCTTAAAATATAGGCCTTTAAAATATTCAGAAAAATTATTTTGAGTACTTAGCACAAGGTCCCCTTCTTTATCTATAATTTTATTTTGCCAGTATGCTGGATCTAAGCGAAGTCTTATACCAGGTGATACTCTCGAAACAATCTGTGGATCCGTATCTTCGTCCTCTTCGTTGTCAGGTTCTGTAAGCACAAAACCTTCTTCACTGATTTTAATGATATTATTCCCTAAATGTGATGTTTCAGGCGCTGTTAGCATGATCAATTCTTCGCCTTCTAAAGCCGTATCAGAAATGGGTTCAGTTGCTGATGCAGATTTGTTAGAAAAATAAGCCTGACTTTCATTAAAGTCACCATTTGGGTCAAAATTTCTAATAGTATAGTCGCTTTCAAAAAGACTTAATTTTATTGGATTTCTACCAATTACGGAATCTATTGCGTAGCTTATATTATCATCTTCATCAAGTGCTATAGGTAAACTAAAATAGGGTATTGTTAACACAACTGAGTCTATTTCAACCTCATCACCAAAATCTGGATCAAAAGTTGACAGCGTGACTTGGGTTACAAAACTAGACGTCGTTCTCCCATATAGGTCATCATATAGCCCTAGGGTATTAAGACTAAGACCATTTGTTTGCACGGGGTCTAATGCTTGTGTATAGGTGATGATATCGTATTGTTCTGAAATAATGTCAAAACTTGTGGCATTATCATCGTTAATGATGTCAGATTGTAAAGTCGCAAAGTCTCTATCACAAGCTATAAAGCTTAGTAATATTAAGCCAAATCCTATAATTTGGAGGGCCAATTTATTTTTTTTCATAGGTAACTTTAACTGTTGAGTACAGTTTTTGTGTAAAACTCTGTATATGGGTCTGCAAATTCTTCAATAGAATAGAAATCTAAAACAGGTTTTGTTAAATCATTTATGTAAGTATCTAGTGCTTCTGGCAGTTCTTCAGAGCCTCTAATAACCGCATCTGAATTATCTATAGCAATTTTCATTAAATTAATATAGTCTGGTTTTTCTAGAAGCTTAGTTGCCGTTGCGTCAAGACCATCAAAATTCACTTTACTTAACATGTTCTTATCTAACGTGCCTTCATAGCTTTGATTGTACACAGACGTTACAATTTTACTTTCCGTAAATAAGGGTTCAGTTTTATAAAACTCTTTTAAATACAATGGCAGTAAGGACGCTAACCAGCCATTAACATGAATGATATCTGGTGCCCAATTCAATTTTTTAACAGTTTCTATAACTCCTTTAGCAAAGAAAATAGCGCGTTCATCGTTATCTGGAAAGAGATTTCCGTTCTCATCGGTTAATGTCGCCTTTCGTTTAAAATAGTCTTCATTGTCTATAAAATAAACTTGAATACGTTCTTTTGGAATCGATGCGACTTTTATAATTAACGGCATGTCTAAGTCATTAATAACTAAGTTGATACCAGAAAGTCTTATAACCTCGTGTAATTGATGTCTTCGTTCGTTTATATTACCAAAGCGAGGCATAAATATTCGTATTTGCCCTCCTTGCTTGTTTACCATTCGTGGAGCTTCAAATGACATTGAAGAAATCTCAGTTTCTGGTAAATATGGTACAACTTCCGAGGACACATACAATATTCGTTTGTCTTTCATAAATCTGCTGCTTTTGAAAATTAAAAGTAAAAACATGCAAAATTACAAAAATTTGGGCAGATTGACAGTATTATATTATGTTTGCAAGCGTTAATTTTTTGTTAGAGTATTGAAGAAATTTTATAATAAAACCGAATTGTCGCATCATATTGATGCGTTAAAGGCCAAAGGAAGCTCTATTGGCTTTGTGCCGACGATGGGTGCATTACACAATGGCCATTTGTCATTGGTAAATAAGGGGTTAAGTGAAAACGACCTAGTGGTTGTGAGTATTTTTGTGAATCCGACTCAGTTTGATAATCAAGAAGATTTGGGTAAATACCCAAGAACTTTAGAGGTTGATATTGCACTTTTAGAAACCGAAAATAAGGAAGCAATCATCGTATATGCTCCAACTGTTGAGGATATATACGGGAACAATATTGAGGCGAAATCTTTTAGTTTTGATGGTTTAGAACAGGAAATGGAAGGTGCTTTTAGAGAAGGTCATTTTGATGGTGTAGGAACGATTGTTAAAAGATTACTCGAGATTGTAAAGCCAGATTATGCTTATTTCGGGGAAAAGGATTTTCAGCAATTACAAATTATTAAAAAGTTAGTGGAGTTACATGCGATACCAACAAAAATAGTAGGTTGTGAAATTCATAGGGCTAAAGATGGTCTAGCAATGAGTTCTAGAAATAAAAGGCTGACAACAGCGCATAGAAGTAAGGCTCCTTTTATTTACGCGACTTTAAAAACTGCCAAAATAAAGTTTGGCACAAAAAGTGCACAAAGTATTACGGAATGGGTTGAAAAGCAATTTAAAAAGCAGCCGCTCTTAGAGCTAGAGTATTTTATAATTGCCGATATAAAAACCTTAAAGCCAGTAAAACGAAAATCAACAAAAAAGACATATCGAGCGTTTATTGCAGTATATGCAGGTGATATAAGACTTATAGATAATATCGCCTTAAATTAATTATCTTTGCCTCATGCAAATTCAAGTTGTAAAATCTAAGATTCATCGTGTAAAGGTTACAGGTGCAGACCTTAATTATATAGGCAGTATTACCATTGACGAAGACTTAATGGAAGCCGCCAATATTATACAAGGCGAAAAAGTTCAAATTGTAAATAATGACAATGGTGAACGTTTAGAAACCTATTGTATTCCTGGGCCACGTAATAGTGGTGAAATTACCCTAAATGGTGCAGCAGCGCGAAAAGTTGCTGTTGGTGACACGCTTATATTGATCACTTATGCCATTATGGATTTAGAAGAGGCTAAAGTATTTAAACCTTCTTTGGTCTTTCCAGATGAAGCTACGAATCTTCTAAAATAAACAATTGAGTAAGTCTAAATCCATCCTAAAAGTTGTTTTACCCCTACTCTTAGGGGTTGCTTTGGTATGGTATTCTTTGTCTCAAATTTCTGTGTCTACTTTAGTACAGTATTTTAAAGATGCGAACTATACTTGGATTATACTTGGTGTCGTTTTGGGGATTTTAAGTCATATGTCAAGAGCTTATCGATGGCTGTTTATGGCAGAACCATTAGGTTATAAACCAAAATTTGCGAATAGCCTTATGGCTGTGTATTCAGCTTATCTTATCAATTTTACAATCCCTAGAGCAGGTGAAATTGCTAGAGCTTCGATTTTAACGAATTATGAAGGGATCCCCTTTGATAGAGGATTTGGTACCATAGTAGCCGAGCGCATTGCCGATACTATAATGCTACTTGTAATAATTGCCTTAGCCTTTTTTATGGAATTCGAATTTATTTATAATTTCTTTGCAGATAAACTTAACCCAGTGTCATTAATTATAGGTTCATTGGCTCTTATAATTTTAGGGGTTATGGTATTCTTTTTTATACAGAAGAGTACATCTAAGTTTGCGCTGAAAGCAAAAGGTTTCCTTACGGGACTTCTTGAAGGGGCGTTGAGTATTTTTAAAATGGAAAAGAAATGGGCGTTCATTGGTCATACGTTGTTTATTTGGATTTTATATGTCCTAATGTTTTATGTGACAACATTTGCATTTCCAGAATTACATAACATTTCAATTGCAGCGGTGCTTATTGGATTTATACTTGCTAGTTTTAGTATTGCCGCTACAAATGGAGGCATAGGCTCTTTTCCAGAGGCTATTGTTCTTGCGTTTTTATTATTTAATATGGAAGAAGATCCTAGTAGAGCCTTTGGTTGGATTATGTGGTCAACGCAAACGCTCATGATCATAATATTTGGTGGTTTATCGTTAATTTATCTTCCAATCTATAACCGAAAGAAAACAAACGTATAAAAATATTTTTTTTACCTTGCTTTTAATTTTTAGTCCATCAATAAAATGAAGAATTTTCATATCCTTATCCTAGTTTGTTTAATCACTTTACATATTGATGCTCAGGCCATATATAAAACGATTGATTCTTATAAACTTGAGGGTAAGCGCGAATTAAAAATTCAACTGCCTAGAAATTACGATCCAGAAGAAAAGCGTACGTATCCATTAATTATAGTTTTTGATGGTGACTATTTATTTGAGCCAATCGCAGGTAATGTAGACTATCAGTCCTATTGGGAGGATATCCCGGAGTGTATTGTTGTTGGGGTCAAGCAAGATGATACAAGAGAAAAGGATTTTTTCTATGATGATGAAAGTTTCTTTCCAGCACACGATGGAGCTGATTTTTATGAGTTTATGGCTGCTGAACTCTTACCGTACATAGAGGCTAACTATAAGGCTTCTAGTTATAGAGTGATATTTGGTCACGACTTAAGTGCTAATTTTCTAAATTATTATTTATTTAAAGATGAGCCTCTTTTTAGAGCTTATGTGGCACTAAGTCCAGATTTAGCTCCAGAAATGAAGAGCAGATTGCAAAAGCGATTGTCTATAGTAAGTCAAGAAACATTTTATTATATGGCCACTGCAAACAATGATGTAGCGTCCTTAAGGAAATCGATTATAGAAAGTGATGCCCTTATAAAAGCCGTAGTAAACGAAAAACTACGGTATAAGTTTGATGATTTTGAAGATGCAAATCACTATTCTTTGGTTGGAAGAGGAATCCCTAAAGCCTTAAATGGAATTTTTGCACTTTATAAGCCTATTAACTTAAAGGAATACAACGAAAAAGTACTCACTTTTGAGGGCTCTCCCTATGATTATCTCATAAAAAAATATGAAGACATAGAATTTTTCTACGGTTTTGAAAAAAAATTAATTGAAAACGATATTAGAGCAATTGCAGCCGCTTGCAATAAAAAAGATGATTTAGAAGCTTTAAATAAATTGACAAAATTAATAAAGAAAGAATTCCCGGAGTCTATGATAAGCGCTTATTACTTGGGCATGTATTATGAGAAAATAGGCAATCTTAAGAAAGCTTTAATACGCTATAAATCGGGTTTACTACTAGCTCCTTCACAATATATAGATAAAGAAATGATGCTTGAAAAAATGTATGATCTTCAAGATGAAATAAATGATTAAATGTATTTCATCGAAAAAATTGGTTTTTTAACGATAATTTAGTATATTTGTAGTCCCAATACTAAACCTACTTTATCATGAGAAAGACTATCCTACTAGTTCTCGCCTGTCTCGTTTATGGTGCTTCTTTTGCACAAACGATTTATACAGAAATTTCATCAGAGCGCCTAAATACAGTTAGAGAGCTCAAAATTAAACTGCCAAAAGATTACGACCCTGATTCTGAAATAAAACATCCATTAATTATTGTCTTTGATGCTGATTATTTGTTCGAGCCAGTTGCCGGTCAGGTTGCGTTTCAGACGTATTTTGATGATATGCCAAGCTCAATTATTGTTGGGGTTGTACAAGGGTCAGAAAGAGAATTTGATGGCTTTTGCGACACGGTTACGGGTCTGCCTGAACAATCTGGTTTAAGGTTTCATGATTTTATTTCAACCGAATTACTACCTTATTTAGATAATAAATATAATACGAGTAAATTCAAAGTTGCTGTAGGTCATGATTTAATGGGGAGTTTTATAAATTCCTACCTATTTAAGGAAGATTCCGAATTTCAGGCGTATGTCTGTCTTAGTCCAGATTTTTATGGGGCTTTAAACACTTCTATTGCGCAACGCTTAGAGGATTCAAAAAAGGATATTTTTTATTATTTGGCCACTGCAGAAAAGGATATACCCATAATAAGAGAAAATGTATTGCTTGCGGATTCCCAAATAAAAGAGGTCACAAATTCTAACGTTACCTATTATTTTGATGATTTTACAGATGAAAACCATTATACCTTAGTTAGTGCAGCTATTGCGCGATCTTTTGAGAAAATCTTTGAATTGTATAATCCACTTAGAGAAAAAGAACTTACTGAAAAAGTTTTGACTTACGAAGGGACCTTAGATAATTATCTACTAGATCGATATAATAGGATTGATGAACTGTTTGGGATTACCCAAGAAATAAGTGAAAAAGAATTTGAAAAAGTAGCTAATGTCGCAGAGCAACGGGAAGATTTTAAATCGCTTGAGAAACTCGGGAAATTGGCGAAAAAATTACTGCCAGAAAGCTTATTAGGCACTTACTATATAGCACATTCTGCCGAAAAAATGGGTAAAACAAAAAAGGCAAAGAAACTTTACGAATCGGCATTAGTCTTAAACGATGCTACAAATATTGATAAAGAGTTTATAGCTTCTAAAATTGAAGAACTTAATATTGTTTTAGTCGATACGGATATTGAAGAATTAGAAGAATTAGAAGAAGAAGATAATGAATAGACATAGACACATAGGGATCGCAACGGACTACTTTTTTGAGGCATTATATCTCAAAAGTAAGGGGTTCTTGTTTGCACATTTGACTTCAAAATTATTAGTCTTAAAAGTTATTGCAATTCTAACTTGGTTTAAACACTTCCAGTAAAATTGTCTTAATTTAGCTGTTCTAAATTTTATATTTCCGTTCTAGCGGTTACTAAATATGGCTAAAGTAAAAACAACTTTTTTTTGTCAAAATTGTGGAAGTCAATATGCCAAGTGGCAAGGACAATGTACCTCCTGTAAAGAATGGAATACTATTGCAGAAGAAGTGATTCAGAAACCTGAAAAGAGTGACTGGAAAGCCCCCTCTTCAAATGCAAAGCGCGCATCAAAGCCCTTATTAATTAATGAGATTGACACGTCTCAAGAGGCGCGATTAGATATGCAAGATGCAGAATTTAATCGGGTGCTTGGTGGTGGTATGGTACATGGGTCTTTAACCCTATTAGGGGGAGAGCCAGGAATTGGAAAAAGCACCTTATTACTTCAAATTGCTTTAAAATTAGAATACAAAACACTTTATGTTTCTGGTGAAGAGAGCCAAAAGCAAATAAAAATGCGAGCAGAGCGCATTAATTCAAGTAGTAGTAACTGTTATATTCTTACAGAAACCAAAACTCAAAATATCTTTAAGCAAATCGAAGCTTTAGAGCCAGATATAGTGGTTATAGACTCTATTCAAACGCTGCATAGTGATTATATAGAATCTTCTGCTGGTAGTATTTCCCAAGTTAAGGAATGTACTACCGAACTCATTAAATTTGCGAAGGAAACAGCAACACCAGTCTTATTAATTGGTCATATTACTAAAGATGGAAATATTGCTGGCCCAAAGATATTAGAACACATGGTCGATACGGTTCTTCAATTTGAAGGAGATCGCAATCATGTGTTTAGAATTCTTAGAGCCAATAAAAACCGATTTGGTTCAACGAATGAGCTTGGTATTTACGAAATGCAAGGTTCTGGCCTAAGAGAAGTTTCTAACCCTTCAGAAATTTTAATTTCAGAAAAAGATGGCGAATTATCTGGTAATGCCATTGCCGCAACTATAGAAGGCTTAAGACCTTTAATGATTGAAGTGCAAGCTCTAGTGAGCACGGCGGTATATGGAACTCCTCAACGATCTGCGACAGGTTTTAATGCAAAGCGTTTAAATATGTTATTGGCAGTTTTAGAGAAGCGCGCAGGTTTTCGTTTGGGAGCGAAAGATGTCTTTTTAAACATCACAGGAGGCATCACTGTTGATGATCCAGCGATAGATTTGGCGGTAGTTGCTTCAATTTTATCTTCTAATGAAGATGTGGCTCTACAAAGCGATTACTGTTTCGCTGCGGAAGTCGGTTTGTCTGGAGAGATCAGACCAGTACAACGCGTAGAACAGCGCATTTTAGAAGCTGAAAAATTAGGCTTCTCAACCATTTTTGTGTCTAAATACAATAAGATTGCGTTAAAAAATACCGTAATTAAAATTCAACTGATTTCTAAAATTGAAGATTTGGTTGGGTTTTTAGTGTAGCTGAACACGTAATTTTAACCTTGTTATACTGTATTTATATGATAATATGGTGTTATGTCTTCTCAATTGGGTATAGGTAATTGGTAGATAGCGCTTTACCTTGTGAAATGATTTTAAAAATTTAGTATAATTCTAAAGGAATAGTAGTATCTTTACTTGTAATCGATTAAAATTACTTTTAAACGGTTTTTAAATATTTAAGATTTCCCCAAAATCTTAAGTTAATAAAAGGACACCTACTTATGGAAAATCAAGACACAAATTCATTCCTCAGAATTTTAATACTTTCTATTTTTGCGTTTTTAGCATTTCAATCCGCTCAAGCACAATACTGTGAGCCTGAAAATATTGGTAATTGGAACAATAATTACATTTCCGAAATTAGTCTTGGAGATCTTTCGAATAATACGTCAGGAACAACGGGGGCGTATACCTACTATTCTTCAGTAGCCACAACAGATATTACCGTTGGGGAAACTTTGACAGGAACGATTAGTATCACCTTAAATGGTTGGAATACAAACAATAACCGCATCTATGTTTGGATGAATTTTAATGCAAACAATGATAATGATTTTGAAGATAATGGTGAGCTTTTTTCGATAGCTTATCGACGTCCTAGTTGGGCTTCTGGCATGGTAACGGTAGACATTCCAATTAGTATTCCTATTCCAGCTTCAGCACAATTGGGACAGTCAAGAATGAGAGTGGGTTTTAGACAAACGCCTAGTAATAATTTTTCATCTTGTAATTATAATTGGGTATCAGGTGAAGTTGAAGATTATAATATTAATTTTACAAATGGTATGCCGCAACTGTCTGATAACGATGGTGACGGTATCACTGATAATATAGATTTAGACGATGATAATGATGGTATTTTAGATACAGATGAAGGTCTTTTAGATTTAACGGCCAATGGCGGCATTAACCCTGCAACAGGGGTCGCTTGGGTAGTAGGTGATACGTATCGTATGGTCTTTGTTTCGAGTACAAGGCGCAACGCAGCTTCCACCGATATCAATGATTACAATACTCACGTACAGAGTGCCGCAGCTGCCGCCGGATATGGTAATGTTACTTGGAAAGCAATAGCTTCTACAGCAGCTATTGATGCGATTGATAATACAAATTCTGCAGCAACCGATGAAGATGGAGCCTTCTTCTTAATGGATGGGTCAACCGTAGTGTCTAATAATAAAGCAGAATTTTGGGTTCGGGATCATGCGAACATAAATATTTTCGAGACAGGTAGCGCTGTAACTCGTCCTAGTCATGATGGTGCGTGGGGAACATATGCTGGAACATGGACTGGCACCTCTTGGACTGGTAACGGAGTTGCCTCTAGAGAGCTCGGTACAGTCAGGCCAATTATTGGTATTGCTGGTGCCGAAACGCGTTTTTGGATCAAGCGTAGTACAACTCCAAACACAGGTTTAGCTTACATCTACGGGATGTCCGAAGTGTTGACTATTGGGGGAGCTGTTCACGTGTTGGATACAGACCTTGACGGGGTACCAAATGGTTTAGATTTAGACTCAGACGGTGACGGCTGCTCCGATGCCGATGAGGCCTATGGCGTTTCAGGAACAGATAATAATGGTGATGGTACTTATGGAGGTGTTATAGGTGTTGCAGAAGTTGATGCAAACGGATTGGTTATAGCAGCAGGCGTAACAGGAAGTGTTTATAATACACTGCCAGCGACAACAGTAAACCCAGCAGGTAATAATACCTTCCAAATAGCAACAGAAGTCAATGTCGATGCTACAGCTTTGGTAAATCAGTTAATTGTAACAGGTACAGGCACAAGCTTTACGGTAACAGGTGCAACAGCGACAAGTACAATAACATATACAACGCCAGGAACACCAGATTATACAAGTGGTGAAACAGATGTAAGTTCTGCTTTGGTGTACCAATGGCAATTAAATGGAACAGACTTATCTAATGGCGGTGTTTATGGTGGGGCAACTTCAGCTAATTTAAGCATTTCAGATGTTACAGGATTAGATGGTAATGTGTATAATTTAGTAATCACACATGCAGATAATGTATGTATTCAAATAGAAAATAGCGCAACACTTATCGTAGTACCAGATACGGATAGTGATGGTGTAGGTGATAACGTAGATGTAGATGATGATAATGATGGTATTTTAAATACTGAGGAAGGTTTTTGTAATTCCTTATTGCTAAATGATGGTAGCTTAATTGAGACGTATTTGGGTGGAACAGGACTACAAACTGATGGTGCCGCTTGGCAATATGTTTTAGATAATTCAAATGCATTTTTAATTGAAAATTTTGAGACCGTTACTGGTTCTACTAATACTATTGATTTCGATTTCTTCAGCATGGCCACGACTGGTACTAATCCATATATTGGAGGAGCGAATTGGGGGGTATCTCCAATTTCTGGTTCAATGATGATGCGCGTCCCTTTGCGCAATTCGCAAACAACAACAATTACTTTTAATAATGCTATTTACGGGTTCGGTATTAATCTTGGAGACATTCATGAAGGCGCAGGGCCATCTCAATATAATATAAGTTTTGGCGGCACATTAGTATGGAGCAGTAATGATCACAATCCAGGAGGTTTAGTTACTGCGACCAATGATGTAGATGGTGTCACAACCGTAAATGCAGGAGAAGGAGTCTGGACATTTTTTGGTTATTATGATCCAAACACTCCAGTTAGTGAAATACAAATAGAGGTTATTAGTACTAATAGTAGCGATAATTTTGCGATAGATGATATAACTGTTATTCGTGCTATGTGTTCTCAAGACGCTGATAATGATAGCGTTCCAGATTATTTAGATATAGATTCAGATAATGACGGTATTCCAGATAATATAGAAGGACAACCTACTGCGACCTATCTTGCGCCTAGTGGTACCGTAAATACATCTGGTGCTTTTTCAGGGTTATGGGATAATTATGGTACAGGGGTGACACCAGAAAACACAGACGGTATCGATCAAGCAGATTACCTGGATCTTGATTCTGATAACGATGAAATTCCGGATATTGAAGAAAACGGTATGGCGAATTCTATTGCAGGTATAGATACAGATACGGATGGTTTAGATAATAATTTTGAAGGCTCTAATGTTAACGACCCCTACGATTCTAATGATGAAATAAATGACCCTAGAGATTTAAGTAGATTGCCAGATACAGACGGAGATTTAAGTTCTGGTGGTGATTTAGATTATCGTGATCTGTTTGATATCAACCCGCCACCATCAGCAACGATTCAGTTTGATGGTGTAGATGATTATATAGATAGTCATTTAGATTTAAGTGGGTTTGATCAATTAACGAGTATGGTATGGGTAAAATTAGACCCCTCATTTTCTTCGGCAGTCGTTTTAAATCAAGGTGGATTTGAAATATTTATAACTGCAGCAGGAAGAGTTCGTGTAAAAGTTAATAATGTTGTTTTAATCTTCCCAAATTCTAATAAAATAGAATTAAATGAATGGACACACATAAGCCTTTTGTTTAATAAGGATTTACCAAACAAGCAACTAAAAGGCTACTTAAATGGTGAATTAGTTGCTTTTAAGAGCCATAATGGACTTAAAGCACCAATAGTAAATAGTACAGAACTATTTACCATTGGAAAGAAAGCAACGTCTAATAGTAAATATTTTAAAGGAGATATAGATGAGGTAAGAATTTTTGATCAAGTTTTAACAGAGGATCAAATGCGTAAGATTTTATATCAAGAAATTGAAGAAAATTCATCTAGTGTTGCAGGTATAACAATACCCCAGACTATTAGAGATTATGATACGTCTTCAGCAATTTCTTGGTCAGCTCTTAGAGGTTATTACCCGATGACAAATATTAAATCTAGGTTTACATTTGATTTTTCAGAATACAATAATGATGGAACACTTCACTACATAACCAGTGTATTAGAACAAACCGCTCCAATGCCATTTAAAACCCATGGGGAGGGTAACTCTAATGTTGAAGCTAATTGGTTACATGGAGACGTTTGGAACATGAATGAGTTGAC
>RCND010001299.1_pt1 | contig 15434 bp, 15 predicted proteins | sample 2041351 | NCBI WGS metagenome assembly RCND01 (sample SAMN09708230, study PRJNA481090) | Marine sediment metagenome, whole genome shotgun sequencing project. | biome: marine sediment; feature: ocean; material: sediment; isolation source: Sewage treatment plant 12B marine sediment (STP12B) ...
AAGCAGAATATGAACTTCAAACGCTTCTTTTTAAGGGGAATCGATAAGGTGGAGACCGAAATAGGGCTTATTGCTATGGCGCACAACCTAAAAAAGGTAACCCTAAGAGCATAAAACCTCTTGACTTCTTTTGACCGTTGACCTATAACTCAATAACTCTGCTTTAAAAAACAAAACTAGAATAAGACCACAAATAAAAAAGGCCGCCTAAATGTTTTTAGACAGCCTCTTTTAATTTAGTCTAACGTCTAACGTCTAGTTATTCAACATCACAGGCATTACCAACATCGTAACGTTCTCGCCTTCGTCCAAGCCATCTACTGGAGTCAAAATACCTGCGCGATTCGGAAGGCTCATCTCCAAAGAAACTTCATCTGAATTTAGATTATTCAACATTTCGGTCAAGAAACGTGAGTTGAATCCGATTTGCATATCATCGCCTTGATAAGCGCAGGTCAACCGTTCTTCTGCCTTGTTACTATAATCGATATCTTCAGCGGAAATGTTCAATTCGGCTCCGGCAATTTTTAAACGTATTTGATGGGTTGTCTTGTTAGAGAATATAGCCACACGTTTCACCGAACTTAAAAACTGGTTTCTGGAAATCGATAACTTATTCGGATTTTCTTTAGGAATTACAGCCTCATAATTTGGGTACTTCCCATCGATTAAACGGCAGATCAATTCGGTATTCTCAAAGCTGAACTTCGCATTACTATCGTTGTATTCTATGAGAACGTCCGATTCGCTTCCTCCCAAAATACCTTTTAGTAAATTCAATGGCTTTTTGGGCATAATGAATTCGGCCACTTGAGATGCCGTGACATCGGTACGCTGATACTTTACCAATTTATGGGCATCGGTGGCTACGAAAGTCAAATTTTCAGTGGAAAATTGAAAGAACACACCACTCATTACGGGGCGTAAATCGTCGTTGCCTGCTGCAAAAATGGTCTTATCGATAGCCGTGGATAAAATATCGCCTATTAGCGTAGTCGAACTTGGATTGGCCAATTCAACGGCTTTTGGAAATTCAGCGCCATCAGCGTAGGCCAAAGCATATTTGCCATGGTTCGAGCTGATTTCAACCGTATTGTTGTCTTCTACCACAAAAGTCAAAGGTTGCTCGGGGAAGGTCTTTAAGGTTTCAAGGAGCAATCTGGCCGGTACGGCGATGGTGCCCTCGTTATCGGAATCGACGTTCAGAACGGAACTCATAGTGGTTTCAAGGTCGGAAGCCGAGACCGTTAATTTATCCTGCTTTAAATCGAACAAAAAATTGTCCAAAATAGGTAGTGTATTGCTGTTGTTGATGACACCGCCCAAAACTTGCAGTTGTTTTAAAAGATAGGTGCTCGATACTATGAATTTCATAGGTAAATGTTATTTCAATTTGTGGAATATAGGGTTCTAAAAATATCTTGAAAGTAATTAAAGGTTTTTAAAACTCAAGACAAACAAAGATATTTGAATTGCTCTTTTTACCGAAACAAACTTATCAACATCTAGGTGCCGTATTTCCGCTTTTTAAAGTAGTTGAACAACAGCCCGAAAATAAGGGTCAACACCACGGGAAGGCCAATGTTCAGTAGCTGCCATTTCGTTTTTTGCTCTGCAATTTTTTTAACATCCAAAAACGGGATGGTAACTTTTTTATTTCGAATGTTTATAAGTCCGGTATCGTCCAAAAGGTAATTGAGGCTGTTTATCAAAAATTCTTTGTTGCCGTAGTTGTTATTCGTCCATTTATCGTACCCCAATTCTAAGGGGCGACCGTTACGAACTTGGTTCTTGATTAGGTCACCGTCGGCTACGACTAACATCTTGTTTTCTTTTCCTTTATCCAAAACCTCGTCTAGCTTAATCGGCTTGACACGGTTGACAAAAGCGGAATTGAATTTACCCGTGACCAATACCGCCATAGGCTTGTTGCCTTGGTTATATTCTTCTTTTTTCGGAGGTGTATTGATGATATCGAGGCTAATTTGTTTGGGAGTACCTTCTAAACGGGAGAGCGGGGAACTTCTAAGTAGTACCGTCTTTTTATTTTCATTGGATAGGGTGTCGATGGAACTGGCAAACTGAAACCGAAGGGCTTCAAGATTATTGGTAATAGGATGGTCGCTTCCTGTAAAAACCATAGGATTGTAGTACCAGGGCACGGGATTGTACTGTGATTCGTTGCCTTCACCTGTTGCTAATACGATTTGCGTGAAGTACATATCATTAACCAAATCGGGATTGATACGAATCCCATATTTAAAGAAGAAATCGCTGAGGTTCAAATCGCGGGCCAGGGCCAGGGCCGTTCCCTGTTCGTTGAAAAGGCTATCGAGTTCGATATTGACCTGGTCAATGAGCCATATCGATTTTCCGCCATCCACAATGTATTGATCTAATATATATTTCTCGATATCCGAAAAGGCTTCCGTGGGTTTGGCGACCAAAGCCAAATCGTATCCTTTCAATTGATCCAATGTTTTCTGCGGATTCGTTGCCACTGAATCCAAAGTAATCGCGCCAATATTGTAGTAATCGCGGATCGAGGTCAAGAAATCTGCTAGATAAATATCTTCGAGCTCGCCATTGCCTTTAATAATGGCCACTTGCTTTTTTTGCTTGATATTGATTTTAGAAAAGGCATCGGCAAAAGCATATTCCAAATGTTGTACAGAGTTGTTGATACGTTCTTCGGAGGTTGCCCCTAGTTTATTTTTTAATAGCGGAACCTTTACTGTTTTGTTATTGTAATTGACCATCGCCCAAGGAAAGACAATTTCTTGAGAGATCTTACCATTCTCCTCAACCGTTACCTGCGCTGGCTTTAGCCCTAATGCTTGCAAATCAGTGAGGGTGCCTTCGATTTGCACTGCATCTTCCAAAGGATTCACAAAGCTGAATTTTATGTTGCTATTTAGGGAAGCAAACTCTTCTAAAATATGGCGAGTTTCGGTCTGTAGTTTTGCAAATTCAGGGGGAAGGTTTCCTTCTAAAAGTACATCTACAATGACCGGTTTTTCAAAATTTGAAATTACATTAACTGCGGGCTCTGAAAGTGTAAAGCGATTATCTTCAGTCAGGTCAAAGCGCGTATAGAGAAAACTACTTAAGGTGTTGATTACGAGCAATAATACCAAATAAATCAGAAAAGTAACGAGCGTTTTTTTCATTACTTAGTGGTGTTTTTGAGTTGCAAAACGGTGAGAAAAAGAAAGAATACAGAAAGGGAAATAAAGTAGATTAAATCTCTCGTATCTAAAACTCCACGCGAAATACTTTCAAAATGATGTTTCATTCCTAAATTTTGGACTACTAGTGAAGTTTGTCCGTCTTCAAAAATTGTCGAAAGGCTTTCGAAACCATAGTACATAAAAAAACACAGAACCAGACCTATAATAAAGGCAACGATCTGGTTTTCGGAAAGGGTTGAAGCGAATATGCCGATTGCCGTGTAAGAGGCCATAAGAAATAATGTCCCAAAGTACGAGCCGATAACAAGCCCCATATCCAAGTTTCCTTCGGTTGTGCCCAATTGCGAAACCGTGTACACATAGAGCAAGGTGGGTATAAGGGCAATCAACCCTAAAACGAAAGTTCCGAAAAACTTCCCCAAAACGGTTTGCCAAATCGATATCGGCATAATAAGCAAAAGTTCCAAAGTACCCAATTTTTTTTCCTCGGAAAAACTCTTCATGGTAATTGCGGGAATCAAAAACAAAAACACCCAAGGCACCAATAAAAAGAAGTTACTCAAATCGGCAAACCCATATTCGAAAATATTGAACTGGCCCTTAAACACCCAGAGAAAAAGACCGTTGAGTATCAAAAACAAGCTTACGACCAGATAGCCGACCGGTGAGGTAAAAAAAGAAGTTATTTCGCGTTTAAAAATGGCAAGCATTATTCGGGGATTCTATTGTTTCTGGTTTTTGTTTTTTGACTTAAGAATAGGAGGGCTATTAATTTAAAATCGTCCAAAATTAAGGCTTAAAACTATCTTTCCAAATATAAAGACATTTCCTCTCCGGAAACTTGTAACCAAATTTGCAGCGGTTTGAACTTGACACTAGAACCCACCTGCTGCTGACCGGCTTATATTTGTGCTTTTTAAACTGCAAACGACAAACAACCGAAAACCTTAAACAAAGTTGACCGTAATAGTATCGCGATAATCCAGTCCCAATAGCGTAGAAGCCCCGCCTACAGTATTTAAATCACTTTTATAGATGGCCAGCTCGATATAGTCAGCAGAATTGAAAAGTGCCAAAAGATCTCCGGCACCTCTGCGCTGGCTCTTTTCGAGATCAAAATTGATGATGTCGCTGTATTTGTTATGAATCTGTTTTATTTTGGTGGTACGGGCATTGAGTTCAAAATTCCTACCCTGTCGATAGGCCTCGAAGAAATTTTTATGAATGTTGGTCACTACATTACCATAATTATCGATGTAGATAACGCTGCCTATAATTTTCTTCCCATTATCCGTAACGCTAGGTGCGAATTCCCGTAGATCTTTGAGTTGGCCGAAAGGTTTGCCTACGACCTCTAAAGTGCCGCCTCGAGCGATATGGCAGGCCACCTGAACGAATACATCCATCACCGGAAACGAACCATGTAGCGGATTGGGAATATTTAACTCGACTACTTTTTCGGGCTTTCTTTCGGAAGTAATCAAACCAATGACCCCGTTGTTAGCACTTATAAAATAATGGCCATCGATTAAAACGGCGATATGCTGATTTTCAGGGGTTGGTTCGGAGTCTACTCCTACGATATGAATAGTGCCCTCGGGAAAACTTTTATAGGAGTTCTCAAGAATATAGGCGCACTCTTGAATATTGAACGGACTGATATCATGTGAAATATCAACAATCTTGGCATCGGCAAGTTCCTTATAGATGGTACCTTTTAAAGTACCTACAAAATGGTCTTTCAGTCCGAAATCCGTAGTTAAGGTTATTATTGCCATACAGCAATGTTGATATGTTTTTAATTAGGCAAACTGAATTTTTCGTTAAGTTTGCTAAACAAAATTAGAACAAAAAAATAGCCAAGCGAAATATTATATGATCCGTTTTAATCTTAACACTCCTATTTTTTGAACGAACTTATACTAGAACTCACCGAGATAAGCCCCAGAGAATTTTTTGGGCAGCAGAACCAAAATATTAACTTGTTGAAGAAGTATTTTCCGAAGCTTAAAATCGTAGCTAGGGGGAGTAAAATAAAAGTATATGGCGACCAAGAACTTTTAGAGGAGTTCGATCGACGTTTCGATATGTTGACCGCACATTTTGCAAAATACAACAAGCTTGATGAAAATGTAATCGAAAGGGTGTTGACAAGCAATACTTCCGCGGATTATGCCTCACCTGAAAATAGTGGTGAGACTCTAGTGCATGGCGTTAACGGTAGACTTATAAAGGCGCAGACCGTAAACCAACGAAAAGTGGTCGATGCAGCCAAAAAGAATGATATGGTCTTCGCTATTGGTCCCGCAGGTACCGGAAAGACCTACACAGGGGTGGCTTTGGCTGTAAAAGCATTGAAGGAAAAGCAAGTAAAACGTATTATTTTGACCAGACCTGCTGTTGAGGCAGGGGAGAACCTTGGCTTTCTGCCCGGTGATCTAAAAGAAAAGTTAGATCCTTACATGCAACCTTTGTACGACGGTCTTCGCGATATGATTCCTGCAGAAAAACTGGCGCACTTGATTGAAAGTCAAATTATTCAGATTGCGCCTTTAGCCTTTATGCGCGGCCGAACCCTTGATAATGCATTCGTTATTCTTGACGAGGCCCAGAATACCACTCATGCCCAAATGAAAATGTTCTTGACAAGAATGGGTAAAAATGCCAAGTTCTTGATTACAGGTGATCCTGGACAAATTGATTTACCCAGAAGGGTGATTTCAGGACTTAAAGAAGCTTTATTGATTTTAAAGAACACGCAGGGCATTGAGATCGTATACCTTGATGATAAAGATGTCATCAGACACAAATTGGTCAAGAAAGTGATCGATGCCTACAAGAATATTGAGCATCAAAATTAAATGATTTGGGATTTTTGAAGTAAGAAGTGCGAATTTAGATTTTAGGGGTATTATAGGAGATAGCAGAGAAATCAATTAGTGAAAATTAATGCCATTTGCATCCAAAAAAGTTAGTAAGTATAGGTGATTGAAGTTTAGTTTTTACGGCCAGTTTTAGCTTTTTTTTATACTTCCGAAACCAGAAACCAGAAACCAGAAACCAGAAACCAGAAACCAGAAACCAGAAACCAGAAACCAGAAACCCGGCATAGGAAGGAAACCCGAAACCAGAAGAATGAATAACGTCATAATAGATACCAACTTTAATTTTCCAGGTCAGATCAGTGTTTATAAAGGCAAGGTCCGAGAGGTCTATGCTTTAGAAAATGATATTTTGGTCATGGTCGCCACAGATCGCTTGTCCGCTTTTGATGTGGTCATGCCAAAAGGGATTCCCTACAAAGGCCAAATATTGAACCAGATAGCGACAAAGATGATGGCCGCCACTGAAGATATAGTACCAAATTGGTTAACGGCTACTCCCGATCCAAATGTGGCCGCAGGCATTGCCTGTGAGCCGTTTAAAGTAGAAATGGTGATTCGAGGCTATATGTCAGGGCATGCGGCCAGAGAATACAAAGCAGGCAAACGAATACTCTGCGGAGTGGCCATGCCCGATGGGATGAAAGAAAACGACAAGTTTCCCGAACCAATAATTACCCCGGCTACCAAAGCTGAGAAGGGCGATCATGACGAAGATATATCCAAAGAGAATATTTTGAGGCGAGGTATTGTTTCCGAAGATGATTATGAGGTACTTGAAAAATATACAAAGGCCCTTTTTCAAAGAGGAGCTGAAATCGCCGCAGAACGCGGATTGATTCTGGTAGATACCAAATATGAATTCGGAAAGACCAAAGACAGAAAAATTTTGCTTATTGACGAAATTCACACCCCTGATTCGTCACGTTATTTTTATGCCGAGGGTTACCAAGGGCATCAAGATAGGGGAGAAGCCCAAAAGCAATTATCGAAAGAGTTTGTACGTCAATGGCTGATTCAAAACGGTTTTCAGGGCCTTGAAGGGCAAACCGTTCCCGAAATGTCCGATGATTACATTGAGTCGGTTTCCAGTAGATATATAGAACTTTACGAAAATATTACTGGCGAAACATTCGTAAAGGCAGATATTTTGGATATTCAAGAACGTATTCAAAAGAATGTATTGACCTACCTAGATAAGTAAGCTGACCACAAATGGCCTTTAAGAAACCCCATCAAGGTATTTGTAATCAAGCCTTTGACCTCGTACTTTTCAATACTTTTCCTTATTTGCCCTTTTCTATATTAGATTCCAGATAATATTTGTTGAACTTCTTTCTCGGCAAAACTGACCATTATCATAACGGTTACTATAATTCCGTGCTAAATTGGTGTTTTACCATTCAATGGTACTGATATGTGGTATATTCTACTAGTTTCCCTTTACTTGCTTTTTGCAATTGTAATCGTGATTACAGTGTTGCTGCACGGTGCAAAACCCTCTAAAACCTTAGCTTGGCTTTTGGCCATATTTACAGTTCCTGTCGGTGGTATATTGTTGTACCTTTTATTGGGAAGAAATCGGAGGAAGAATAAACTTCTCAAATTAAAAAAGCAAATCTTCTTTAATCTTCCGAAACCTACCACTCATCATACGGCCATTCTTAAAGGAGAGTATAAAAAATTGATGATGCTGGTTTATAAAAATTCTCATTTCCCAACTACAGGCCATAACCAGCTCAACCTATTAAAAGATGGTAAGACCACCTTCGAATCCATTTTTAGGGCCTTGGAGAACGCACAAACCCAAATTCACTTACAATACTACATTTTTGAGGAAGGAGAACTTGCCGATCGGCTCCTGCTGCTTTTCGAAGAGAAGATTAATCAAGGTATTAAGATAAGGATGATTTATGATGGGATCGGTAGTTTTTCCTTGAGCAAATCCTATTTGAAAAAATTGACGTTTATCGGAGTGGAAGTATACCCCTTTCTTCCTTTCAAGTTTGGGCGTTTTCTATCCTCTGTGAATTACAGGAACCATCGTAAAATAATCGTGGTCGATGGATGGGTGGCCTTTACCGGCGGAATCAATATTTCGGATAAATACCTTAAGGGTGATCCAGCTTTGGGAAATTGGCACGATATGCACCTCAGATTGGAAGGAACGGCCGCTGGTCATCTAGATTATGTTTTTGCAATGGATTGGTATTTGGTGAGCCAAAAAAGGATTGAACCTATTTTGCTGTCCAACGCAGCCGGTATAGGGCATTCCAATACCCTTGTTCAAATTGTTTCCGGTGGTCCCGACGATGATTTTCCTTCATTGGAACAAACTTATTTTACCATCATCAACAAGGCCAAAGAATACGTGTATATCACAAATCCATATATTATTCCTGGACAGGCGATTATGCAGGCATTACAGACTACTGCTCGTAGTGGGGTCGATGTTCGCTTAATGGTATCGGAAAATGCCGATAACAAAATCGTGAGTTGGAGTGTGCGTTCTTATTTTGAATCGCTACTGAAATCAGGGATTAAGATTTATCTTTTTCCCGATGGTTTTCTTCACAGTAAGATTATTGTGAGCGATGATAGCCTTACCACCATAGGCACCGCCAATCTGGACGATCGCAGTTTTGAGCAGAATTACGAGGTAAACGCCATTGTTTATGATCAAACCTTTGCCCAATTATTGAAAGAAGATTTTCTGAAGGATGCAAACGTTAGTAAAGTACTTTCTTACCAAGAGTATTTAAAAAGACCATTGCTCGAAAAGTTAAAGGAAGGTTTTGGAAAAGTATTCAGTCCTTTGTTATGAATTGATCATTTTAAGCCCCAACTCATTTTTGCATTCCCTGCCATTCGCCCAACTATCTATATTTTTAAAGGTAATTTCAGCTATACTGGTCAATGCCTCTTTAGTTACAAAGGCTTGGTGGGGTGTTAGCAGCACGTTGGGTAAGGACAATAGTTTTTTTAAACGCTCATCTTTGATTCCATGTTTGGAATTGTCCCTAAAAAAGAGACCTTTTTCCTTTTCGTATACATCGGTGCAATACCCGCCAAGATGCTTGTCTTCCAGTGATTTAATTAATGCTTCGGTTTCAACAATAGCCCCTCTTGAGGTGTTTATCAAAATAGAACCTTGCTTCATCATCGCTAGTTTGTTCTTGTTAATCAAATAGTAGTTTTCGTAGTTCAGCGGAATATGTAGGCTTATAATATCCGACTGTTTACAGACCTCGTTCAATGAGGTATATGTAACATTGCATAGTTCGATCAGATCATAATCTGGTTCAAGGTCATTGGCCAAAATTTCACAACCAAAGCCGTGAACAATCTTGGTCATAATACTCCCTATTCTTCCGGTTCCAATAATGCCTACCGTCTTAGCATGTAAATTGAAACCCATAAGGTCATCTTGTAAAAAATTGTAGTCGTGCACCTGGGTATTGGCCAAAACTAGCTTTCGATTTAGTGCCAATAACAAGGCCATCGCATGTTCGGCAATGGCATGAGGCGAATATTCCGGGGCATTCGCAACCTTAAAACCAAGATTTTTTGCCAGTTTAAGGTTAATATTATTGTGGCCCGAAGAGCGCATGGTAATGTGACGTACACCCAAATCGTATAATTTTTCTAAAACGATGGATGAGGCATCATCTCCCGAAAAGATGCTGATGGCTTCAAAACCGACAGCTTTTATAGCGGTATCGGTATCTAAAGCTTCTTTTAGGTAGGTAACCTTATGATTATTTTTGTTTGCCTGCTTCAAAAAGGGCACTTCAAAATCCTTTGCGCTATAGACCAGAAACTTCATCGTCAACTTCTTTTTCTTTCCTAAAAATTAAATCTTGTTCTTCCATGGCCAACACGACCAATTTCACGTAGTCGTCTACGGTTTTCTCAATATCTCGCGGATCCATAACGTCTATACTGCCACGCCAAATCAGCGATCGCTCTTTACCCGAACATATACAGTACAAAGAGGTCTCGGCATTGTACACCGTATAATTTTCATAGTATTCATCATCATAATAAATGTCTTGATGCCTTCGATAATCCTCATTGAACCCATCTCTGCTATTATATAGTTGGTTCATGGTTTTTCTAAAAGATTGCCGGTTTTCAGACCCGATTATCTTAGTAAATAAAATGGCATCGAAGTCCTTGTCTAAAAGACTTTCCTCTACGGCATCCAATTCTTTGTCTGTTCTTTTGGTATCCGTAAAATTCACATCGAAGATATCGAGGCTTCGCATGGCTTCCACACCTCGGTTATCAAACTCTTTTTTCATTTTATTCTCAAAATTTACACGAGCTTCGTCATTATTGGTCATACCAATTAGCAGTACTTTGTTGGCATCGAAAAGAACAATATCAGGGTTCTTCCAGTTTTCGACCAGTTCAGCCGATGAGCAACTGAAAATAAATACTAGTAATACTATCAATAGTTTTTTCATGACTTCATTTCTTCTTTACTGACTGTTCTAAGCTTGTAGTCAGGGTTGGCTAACGCTATTTTCTGCTTAGCTGTTTTAAGGATGGAAGATAATTTCACAAATCCTCTTTCTTTTATCGTCCTGTAATCCAAAAGGTAGTTGTTCATCTTTAGAAAAAGCTTTTTGTGTGTCTTTTGATAGGCTTGTTCCATTTCCAGTTGATTTACGTCGTCGATCATAATTTCCAATTGGTTCATATGCTTTTGAACTTGTTTGAAAATAGGGTTGAGCATACATCGGTTTTCTGCGATTGCATTTTTGAAATCGTTGATTTGCCCAAATTCTTTTTTGTCCACTGGCTTGATTGCGAACGATTGGATCAGATGGTTCAGAAATTGCTGCTCATCTTTTATAAAAGCGAGTTCTGAAAACCATTTCTTTGAATGTTCATGCATTTCTTCTCCACTAAACCACTCCATATAACTGTATTTTTTTTTCTTGGTTTTCATTTTCGTCGCTTTTGAATGTTTATGAAGTTTACAAGTTCGAAGTTAGAGGAAGCAGAAAAGAATAAAAATGACAATAGTCAGTTTCTTTAGGAGTTTACCGAACAACACTAGATGTTCTAAGGTTTACGCTTTTTTAAAATACCACCTGCATAGTTGAAAATTTCGGATTTTAGTTTTTGGAAATCTTCGAAACAGTTGTTGACTTTGGCCTGTAGCTTTTCATGCTTGAGAAAATAGTTCAAATCATACGCGCTATCCGTACATTCTAACATGCCGCCTAAAGTATTTTCGTGTATAGAAATATGGTCACGAATCTCTTTTTTTGTGGTTTTGACCTTTTTGATATGTGTTTTATAGTCCTGCAGGCGCTCAAAAAGATTAGGTGTGTTTGGCTGAAAAGCATAACTGTTTAAGAGGTGTTCTATAAACGTGAGTTCATCTTCCATAAATTGAAAGTGCGATTTCCATTGCTGTATTTCCCAATGCAGTTCTTCCACTTTCTTCTCTTGCCCAGTGTTTATTAGTTCTTTTTTCATTGCTAATCGATGTGTTTCTTAAAGCTACCTCCTATTAAAAAAGTAGACAATGACTTAGGTCAGAAAAGTGTACTTAAAACACAAACTTTCGTATTTCGTTCAATTTGGGAATATGTACTTTCCAGCCGTGTACATCACGGATTTTAACTCTGAAAGCATCTAGGGCAGAAGGCTCGCCATGAATAAGAAACACAACCTCGGGAATATTTTTAACAGCTTTCATCCATTGCAACAATTCTTGTTGGTCTGCGTGTGCGGACAAACTTTCCAGATGCCTAATTTTCGCTTTAACGGGGTAATATTTACCGAAGAGTTTTAGCTCGTGAGTGCCTTCTATAAGCTGTCTTCCTCGCGTTCCTTCAGCTTGGTAACCCACCAATAAAACTGTAGTTGATGTCACATCGATAAGCTGTTTTAGATAGGTCAGAACCCTACCGCCAGTGACCATACCGCTACCGGCGATTACGATTTTTGGTCTGGGGTCATCAATGGTTTTCCAAGTGTCAGCGTACGAACTGATGATATTAAAATGATTGCACATGGCATGGTACTCCTTGATCGAAAGTTTGTGCCAGTCAGGGAATCGTTCAAAAACAGAAAGTACGTTGTTGCCCATCGGACTATCGATGAAGATAGGAATATTTGGAATTCTATTCTTTTTGTACAATTGCCAAAGCAGATACATCAGCGACTGTAAACGTTCTACGGCAAAGGAGGGAATAATAAGGTTCCCCCTTTCATGTATTGTTTTATTGACTAAAGAAACTAATATTTCTTCTATGTCTTCTTCTGGATGTAATTTGTTACCATAGGTGCTTTCAATAAAAAGATAATCGGCCCATTGGGGACCTTCGGGTGCTGACAAAAGGGAATCTTGCTGCCTTCCTATATCCCCCGAGAAAACGAAGGTCTTTTCAAAAACTTCAAGTTCAATGAAGGTTGCCCCGATGATATGACCGTTATACTTGAATTGAAATCTAATGTGTTCTGTTAACGAAATCCAGCTATCTTTTTCTTCGTAACGAAATAGGTCAATAGCCTTCTTCGCTTCCTCTACCGAATAAAAGGGTAATGCCGGATGATGTTTACTATAACCTTCCTTGTTGGCTTGCTCGGCCTCTTCTTCGTGTATTTTGGCACTATCCAAAAGAATGATTCGGGTTATGGCCAAAGTTGGGGCCGTGCCGATAATTTTTCCTTTAAAACCTTGCTTTACTAGTCTGGGTAGGTATCCCGTGTGGTCTAAATGGCCATGGGTCAGCAATACTACATCGATTTTAGAGGCGTCGATGGGTAATGGTGTCCAGTTCAATTGCCGAAGCTCTTTCAACCCTTGGAACATGCCGCAGTCGACCATGATATTCTGTTCGGGGGTTTCCAGATAGAACTTGGAACCTGTTACCGTTCCCGAAGCGCCTAGAAAATGGACTTTAACAGTGTTCATTGGCTATTGATTACAGAGTTGTTTGATTTCTTTAAGAATTTTATCTTTTCTTGTTTTAGAGATTCCTAAATGATCCAAAAAGAATTTGTCCTTCCAAAGTTGCCGGCAAAGCACCACATCTCTACTTAATAAAAACTGTTTTTCACGGTTGCTCAACAAGGTTGAAACGGTTATGGGATAAAGTCCTAGCCTGTCGATACGGTCTTTGAGTCCATCGTTCTTGGGGTAGTCCCAACTTAGTAGGTACATTCCGGCACATTTTCCATAGTTGATCGCATGTTCTGTAAATCTGGTATTTGTAACTACCCAACCTTTATTCAATTTTTTGGTTTCATTTTTTTTGGTGTCCCAATGAGCTTTTACATCATTATAACGGGAATGGATGTAAAGCGGCACTTTCACATTACAGTTACGGCCTTCTTCACCATGGAACTTACATTCGATTATGGTGAACTGTCCGTTTTTTTCGGCGACCACATCAATTTCGTGTGTTACACAAATACCATCCATAATCACATCCACTTTCGTGGAAAAGCCAGAATATTTTAATAAAGCACTCACAAAGCGTTCAAAAGGGAAACCAGTTGGCCCCAGCTCATAAATGGCCTTTTTTAATTTGTATTTGGAGGCGAATACTGACTTCTTCTTTTTAAGTAAGGCGAAGGCCCTGTTATATATTTCATTGGTAGAGATGCCCTCATAAAGCTCTTCCCGTACTTTGTCGACAATTTTTTGCACCAAATTATGATTGGCACCGCTATGTTTTAACGAATCCTGAAGTTTATCCAAAGAGAATTTTGCTTTTTCCCCTGAGGATTTGATGATATCGATATCCATTTCCGTATCCATATTATTTTTTTAGATTGACTTCCAGTTCTGGTATTTTGAGTAACTGCAGCGTGGCAGATGCCAAGGGGACCTTTCCGTTGGTGAGCGAAACGGACTTTTCAATGTGTTCGAACAATCGATTTTTCGTAGCTCTTCTCAATTTGTAATCGGTAATGTATCTTAGGTTCACGCAGTACTATCCAATTATCAGTAGGGCATGCGGAGTGGGTCCCAATGTTTCATTTTCGATATAAAAGCACACACACCACCAGTTTTGTCACCTTTACAACAATGGGGTTATCAAAAAATTTCAGCAACTCGTCCATTGCTATTTATTTAAAAAATCAGCAAAATTAATCTTGTTTTGTCGGCTATTGATTTAGATGGTAATCCAACTAATTTTTAGATCTAAAATAGTCCCGTACCATAGCTTTAATCTGATTTTCGGTCATACTGTCGGTTTTAACTATCGTCTTTAATTTGGATGCCAAGGCCTTATGATTGTTTGCCAATTCTTTTCTGAATTTTTCGTTCGTATCCGCAGGGCCGAAAAGGGCTATCGCATCTGCCTCGCCGATGGCGTCGGCAAGATGTTTGAAATACGCCTTTAACTGGTGTTTTTCCTTTTCCAGATATTTACTGTCTTGAATTACATCTTGTGGCCCCCATTTGGCAGACCTTGTTCGTGAACCGCCTGAGGGTTTAAAAAAATCCAGCTCCGACAAAATAGTTTCAAACTCTTCTTGTTCGTCGGCAAGTCTCACAATGTGAGCTTTTTCCTTATCCATCCAAATGCCTATATTTTTCATATTTGTATTGCTTTAAGAATTATCGTTCAATGCCAATATAGGAACGGTGGCATCGTACCCTATTTCTTTGACCAATGGTTTGGAAAATACACTACCGAAGAAAAAGTGTTTCCGATTGATAAACGCAATCATTTCGCTGTCCCAGCTTTCTACAAAGGCAGTTAATCCATTGGCTACGTTCTTTTCGGAAAACGTATGGAAACTATGGTCTACCGAGCTAAATATATCCTCCAATAATTGCCTATTGTTCTTTTGTCTCTCGTTAAGGTCAGGCTGTTTTGTGACGTACAAAATCCGAATGGCTGCATCGTGCATTTTGGCGATTTCGACTAGATAGCTTAACTCCCTGTGCTTAAAGGTGGACTTATAATTTGTTGGGAAGACGATTTCCTTGGGAGTAGAAAACCGTACGTCTTCGGGAATTGCCAATACGGGGCATTCCGTCACTTTCTCCATTGTGTTGACTGTATTGCTGCCAAAGATCACCCCTCTACTACCTGAGGCGCCCTTTGTGCCCATTACCACCAAGTCGATATCTTTATCGGCTATTGTTTGTTTTATAGCTTCCGATAAAAAATTAAAAGTAGAAATCGTATAATAGGCATGCTTGGGGTTTTCACCATGTAGCTCCAACATATCGAATAGTTTCAGGAATCCTTCTTCAGATTTTGACTTTTCGACCTCGTATTGTGCACTATCAGGTTCTGGAATAATAAGAGTGTCAGTTACATAACTGTCGAGTCGAAAAACATTAAGAAAATAAAACTCACAGTTCAATTTTGCATAC
>RCND010001072.1_pt1 | contig 15432 bp, 17 predicted proteins | sample 2041351 | NCBI WGS metagenome assembly RCND01 (sample SAMN09708230, study PRJNA481090) | Marine sediment metagenome, whole genome shotgun sequencing project. | biome: marine sediment; feature: ocean; material: sediment; isolation source: Sewage treatment plant 12B marine sediment (STP12B) ...
ATGGCTCAAGTCACGCAGATCTAAGCACCAAATATCTAATCGTTCGCGATGCCAACTATTGCCATTTCAATTTGCAATACCCTGTGACTTCCTGCCGAAGCCTATGCCAAGCTCGCGCAAGGGCATTCGCCTTATCGATCATCTAGCCATCACTTTCTAAGCTGCAGCAGAGGATGCGAGTTCAATCGCGCGCGAAAGCGCCTCATCAGCGCATGGTAAGGGAAGGTTTGCGGCGCACACTTGTCTCCGACCTGGTCCAACCTCAAACAGACTGGAATAGTACACGCCGCCAGCAATCTCAGTTACGCATGGAACCCAACGTCCACCCGGCCCTTCCACGGTCTTCCCTACACGGACATTCACCGAACCGGGTGGTGGACTGGACAACATGCGCGAACGATCAATTAGACTGGTAAAATTCATGGCAACTCCTATACCCCCCGAGAGTTCCAAATAAATTTGTCTAAAAAATGTCGACAATTGGGTTTCTGCTGTCGGGAGCATAAGAAATCGGGAGATCGCGAAGATCAGATCGTTATGACTAGTTAACTCAGCTTGTTTTGTGAAAACAACGGTGTCATGAGGGTGTCGCATCGCCGTGAAACGGAAGTAAAATCCTTGGAAAAACTGCAGTGTTGCCTTCTTTTCCTCAATCTTGTCTGCGAAGGTTCTGATCTAAGACGTTATTGATTTTATTAATTCATAAGATGCCAATCTTTAGGAGTCGAATTGTATCAAACCAAAAGTACCAGTGGCGTCACCGTTGCCATGCTGCGTGCGTTTGTCTGCATGAGTCGTAACTTGAACCTTTCCAAGACGTGTCAGGAACTTGGAGCGACCCGTCAAACTGTTCGGCGTCATCTTACCGATTTGGAGAGGATCATGGGCGAACCGCTATTTTGGGTTACAGATCGGCAATATCAGCAGACACCGTTTGGCAAAGCGTCCCTCGATGGTGCAAAATCTTTACTTCTCCAATTTGATACATGGTCGGGACAATCGTCTTTGAAGAAGAACTCTTCGGGTGGGCTGGAGAAACTTCAGTACACGGACACCGACGGAAGGGTATACTACTCTCAACAACACCCGGTCTCTCAAGTTGCTTTCGAGGGCCTGCCAATCATGAAGAAGGCTTTTGTTGCTTGGGGAAATGCTGAGACGCAAATTGAACATAAAGCGATGGACGATATTCGGCCCTATATGGTGCTATTTCGGAAGGGATCGTTAGGTTGGGTTTTTGTCCACGTTGGAAAGGAATCGGCATATGCACGCTGGTTTGGTTGGACCTGGTCGAGGAGCGCGATTGGCAAACTAATAAGTGACGACAATGTTGGCGACGAATATAATGAATTTAGTTTGGGCGCCTATTCTCGAATTTACGACGAAAGCGGTGTTCGCCTCGATCACCTATTTGCCCACCTACCTAAGGATGGCGGCGAGCCCCAGCCTGTAACCTTCCAGAGATTGCTTCTGGGTGGTGTGTTTCCCGATGGGGCCCCAGGCCTGATCCTTCTTGCCGCACTTACAGAGCAGATCGAGATTGAGGCGGTGGAAGAGGCCGTTCGACCGCAGTTGTCCGCGGATCTGGTTATGGATTCTCTCCCCGATCTCGCCAACTAAGTGACTTTGCCGCCACATTCGCGGAAAGCATCGTACTTTACGTTGGTACATTGTGACGAACAAGTAGTACACTATTTGGGCAGCATCGTCATAGTGTTGCGAACTTAGAAATGATCGACCAAGGGGCGAGAGATGTCAGCACGTACTATTTTTGGCATGGTCATGAATGTGTCAGACATTATCCGAGAACTTCAAGACGCGGGTATGCGGGTCGAGGTGGGTGATGATTTTTCCCTTTACCGTTCTTATCGGAACTCATGCGCGGATCGCGGCGGTCTGTGTCCGATATTCGATACCGCAAGTTCATTTATTGATGAAACAAACGGCTTTTGGATTTGCGGTTTCAATGAAGCTGATGAATTGGTTCACACGCAGGCTGTGCGGTTGCTGGACCTTTCCGGCATTTCCCTCGGCAAGCATTTAGATATGCATCGCCATAAGTACATTGTACCCGATACGACGCCAGATCCTGATCTGACATTCTTTCAGGGCCCGGAAGCGCTCAAATCGGTTACAGGCTCCGTTGGCTATCACGGAGATTTCTGGCTACCGTCACTCGGACTAGGTGGGCCACGTAGCCAAGGTGCGACAAGTCTCCTGTCTCGCTTGCTTTTCGAAATACTGCATCAAGCTTGGAAACCCGACTTTGTTTTTGCCTTCGTCCCAAAGCAACTGGCGGCCAAAGGCGCCCATCTTCGCTATGGCTACAGTCACTGCGAGCCCGGCAAGTGGATTGGGCCAGATCAACAGGTTACCAATGAAGAATATTTAGTCTGCATGAATGCTAGCGACATCAAAAATGCGATTGCGAGGGACGTGCAGTCTCTTCGAAACACAGGTCAGGTTTCGTCAGTTAGTATGTCTCTGACATCAATAGATTCAAAGGGTTGATCTGGTACTCAGCTCACTTATCTAATTGACGAATATAAACAATACCGCCACACAGGCCAAACTTAATCTTGGCTGAGTCACTGTCTGTATAATCCCGTAGAGCAATATTTGGATCAATCACCGCGAGCATCGCGTTTGTGATGGAACTAACTCTAGTTCCACTTCTTCTTCCCGCGATCCAAGAGCAATTTAGCCTGTCAATTGGCGAGCTTGCTTGGGTAGTCAACTCATATGGCATCTCGGTTGCTTTCGGAGTGTTGCTGGGAGGATGGCTGGCGATATCTTCGACACAAAAAGAATCTTTGGTGCTGGCGTACTGTTTTTTGCGACGGGGTCCGCCATCGTTGCCTACGCTGGAAGCTATGAATTCATAATAACTGGGCGTATTTTGCAGGGGTTTGGCGGCGGGGTTTTCTCGCCCTTGATCCCGCTGCTGCTCACAATGTTGTCGCCACGTCGACCAGGAAAAATTCTGATCGTTTGGGGAAGTTTGGCTGGCTATGCCACTGCAGTCGCACCTTTATTCTATTTTACGAAAGACACTCTATGAACAGCTTTCTTCGCGCAACCGCGCTTTCTATTTTCGTCGCAGTCTCTGGTTCGGTGGTTGAGGCGCAGGATATTTATAAGGGGTCGGCTGCTTATGTAACAGGCGATTACACCACCGCACTGAAGGAATTTCTTCCACTGGCCGATCAGGGCAATGTCATTGCGCAATACAATCTTGGCAACATGTATAGCGATGGCCAAGGCGTACCGAAGGACGACGCAGAGGCAGTGCGCTGGTATCGGCTTGCAGCCGATCAGGGCTATGCCAATGCACAATACAACCTTGGCTTTATGTACGAAAACGGCACAGGCGTCCTAAAGGACATAACTACCGCTTATATGTGGTGGAATATTGCCAGCGAGAATGGACACGAGGGCACTCAAGTCAATCGCGACAAAGTCGAAAAAGAAATGACCCGCGAACAAATCGCCAAAGCGACGGAACAGGCAAGGGTTTGCATGGCGTCGGATTATGAGGGCTGCGATTGAAAAAAGGGTCGCGTCGGCACTAGCCATGCGACCCTCTAAACCGTCTTCGAACACGTTGGGACTGCGAGCAACGACGTGCTGATCGGGCTATCAGCAACACCTACAACATCAGGCAGGGTGTACCAAGGCGTACCGTACAGCCGCGTAACCCGTTGATTTTATTAGCTTAGTGGTGGACCGACAGGGATTCGAACCCCGGACCCCTTGATTCGTAGTCAAGTACTCTATCCAGCTGAGCTATCGGTCCACTGGTCGGCGGTTTAGAGATTGGGCCGATTGAATGCAAGCCCCAAAAACTCGCTTTAAACCGTTCCATCACCTTTGGGCAGGCATATGGTAAACACGGTACCATCCTCTCCGGTGCGGGTCAGCTCCAGAGTCCCTCCATGTCCGCGCACCAACTCTTCTGAGATTGCAAGACCAAGGCCAGAACCGCCTTTGCGGGCGCCGCCTTGAAAAGCGGTGAACAGATACTCCTGCGCTTTTGCCGGCAAGCCGGGGCCTGTATCGATGACTTCGATCCACCACTGCGCAGCATCCTCGCGCGCCACGACATTGACTTCGCCGGGTTGACCAGAATTAACGATTGCCTGGCGTGCGTTGCGTACAAGATTCGACATGATGCGATGCAGCTGTTCGGGATCCGCCCGGACCAGCATTGAGGCCGGAATATCTTCGCTGAAGCTGAGATCATATTCGCCTATTGCCAGACGCTCGCTGTCAATGACATCAGCCACAACATCAATCAGGGGGACCAGCGTCAGGGTTGGACTCGGCTCCTCGGCTTTGCCAAAGGCCAGGGTGCTTTCACACAGGTGCACGGCGCGCGTGATTGACCCCACAAGCTTGGGGGCAAGCCTGCGCACAGTCGGATCCTCGCTTGCCTCGATCCGATCGGTGAACAATTGGGCGCTGGTAAGTATATTGCGCAGATCATGGCTCACTTTGGCGACCGCCCCTCCCAGTTGCGCCAGCCGCTCTTTTTGCTTGAGCGCCAGCGTCAATTGGGTCTGCAGTGTCAGCAGGGCTTCTTCGGCTTCGCGTAGCTCTGTCACCCCTGCAGACGGCGTGATGATCCTGCGTGCGTCTTCGGGGGCGTCGGCATAATTTTGAATATGGCCGATGAAACCTTTGATTGGCTTGACCAAAATGACTCGGACAGCAAGAAATAAGAGCACTGCGGTAAACACCGAAATGACCGCAGACAAGATTAATATACGGACGCCATAATCCAGCATGGCAGCGCGCATCGGGCCTGTATCCATCGTAACTTCTATTTCAAGCCCGGCTTCGCGCACTGGACTGCCGATGACCCTGATTACTTTTGGCTCGTGCTCAAACAGCCGCATCATGGCGTCCCGGATCAGCAGTATGGCACTGGCGTCGCGGATATCGAACGTGGCGTCGATCGACTTGGGCATAGGCGAAGACAACACCAGCTGGCGTGCTTCATCGCGACGTAGCACAACGTTAAACACTTCTGCATTACGCAACAGCTCGGCCTCCAAAGCCGTATCCAGCATGTCATCGGCGAGAAGGGCTAGTGATGCAATCTGGCCTCGCTCCAGCCGCGCATTCAGGTAATCCTCGCGAAAGCGGGCAATTGACGGAACAAAGATCAACACTTCTGCCAGCATCACAAACACTGTGGTCAGGATCAGAAAACGGCCTGAAAGCGAATTTAACATTGTGCCTCCGTTTGGGTCACGGCAGCCATTTCTGGACCAGCCGGACGACACGTTTGACCATAGGATTATCAAACAACCTAGGACTAAAGTACGCCCCTGCAACCCGCTTGTTCACTTCGCCTATCGTGGGATAAGGGGCCACCATAGCTGCGACCTGACTCATCTTCATTTTATTGGCCAGAACCAGTGCCCACAAGTTAATCAACTCGCCAGCCTGATACCCGACAATGGAGACGCCGACAGGGCGTCCACTGACAACCATGACTTTTATAAACCCTTTGGTTTTGCGTTCTGCAATTGCTCGGTCATTGTGGTTGTATTGGTGCCGCACAACCTCAAGTCTGCCGCCATATTCCGCGCGTGCCTGAGTTTCAGTCAACCCGACTTGGGACAATTCAGGGTCTGTAAAAGTGACCCACGGGATATGGTTGGTTTTGACCTTGGACGGCAGTCCGAACAGGATCGAGCGAATGATTACGCCTGCATGATAACCCGCGACATGGGTGAACTGCAGACCGCCCGCCACATCGCCGACGGCGTAAACCCGTTTGTTGGAGCTGCGCAAACTGCCATCGACTTTGATGCCGCTCCGCGTGGTCTCTCCCCCCGCCGCATCCAGATTGAGGGACTCAGTGTTGGTTTTGCGCCCAACGGCCATCAGCAAGTGGCTGCCTTTGAAGACCCGGCCATCCTTGGTTTCGATCTCGATTGCGCCGGCCTTTCCGCGGATTTCGGCAACCATTGCGTCTTCAGCAACGTCGACCCCCTCGTCGCGGAGTGCATCCAGAACCACCGAAGCCATTTCCGGGTCATCTTTGCCCAGCGCTTTCAGCCCTTCGATTACTGTAACCCTGCTTCCAAGGCGGACATGTGCCTGTGCCATTTCGACACCAATCGGTCCCCCACCAACAATGAGCAAGTGGTCTGGCTTGTCGCGCAGTTCAAACAATGTCTCGTTCGTCTCGTAAGGCACGCGATCAAGCCCGGGAATCGGCGGTATCAACGGCGAAGACCCTGTCGCAATGACAATGCGACGGGCAGTAATAACAGTTTCCCCAGCCTGCACTTCGGTTGGGGAAATGAACGTCCCAAACTCGCGGATCACCTTAACACCCAGCCCCTCGAACCGAGCCTGACTATCGACAGGAGCGATGGTCGCTATGACCTCGGCGACATGGTCCATGGCGGCAGCATAATCGATGTCGGGCACAACATCAGCCACGCCAAAGTCACTCGCATGAGCCTGCGCATAAGCTGCCTTGCCGCTGGCAATCAGCGCCTTGGACGGCACGCAGCCGAAGTTCAAGCAGTCACCGCCCATCTTGTGCCCTTCGAGCAGCACAACATCAGCCCCCATCTGACTGGCGCCCGCTGCGACAGACAAGCCACCAGACCCCGCCCCGATGATCAGGATATCTGTCTTGATCCGGTTCATTAGCTCAACCTGTTCTGTTTCTACGCATAGCTTTGATCACAATCGGGACCACTGCCAAAACCGCAAGGCCCAGAATTGGCCCGATAACATGAGGCTCCCATAACAAGGAAAGATCCGGGCTCTCTCCGCGATCAAAGACTTCGCCAAGACCCACGCCAATCCACGTAAACACAATTGCTCCGGGAATGATGCCAATTGCAGTTGTGAACAGAAAGTTCACGAACCTTACACCGACAAGCGCCGGGAGCAGGTTGGCCACAAAAAACGGCACCGCCGGGACAAGGCGGAGCAGAAACAGCACGCTGATCTCGTTTTCGCGAAGCCCATCTTTTAGTTTTCTTATTGTCCCATCAGACGCCTCCAACTTTTTGGTCAAAGCCTCTCCCAGACCCCAGCGCGCAGCCATGAAGATAGCGCAGGCTCCGATCGTGGCGGACAGGACATTAAGCCCGATCCCGGCAATCAGCCCAAACAAAAACCCACCAGAAACAGAAGCCACCGCTGCTCCGGGCAGCGAGAACGTGACGATCAGAATGTACAGGCATACAAATATCGCGGCCAATCCAAAGAAATTACTGTCGCGATACGCCAAAAGTGCGTCACGATTATCTCGCAATGTGTCAAAGCTCAGATAGTCGCGCAGCGTGAATGCCCCGACTGACGCAACCAAAACGATAAGGATCAGCGGCAGATGTCGCAGAACTGCAGGCTTGCCGCCGGGTTTGGAGGGTTGAGTCATATCGGTCATTACTCTGCCTTGCGTGAAAGGGCGTTACAATCTGTATTCTACATGCCTCTGCACAGGCTGCTCCGATAGGGCCATCACGGGCGGTTGATGCACAGTGATGGCGAATGTGATGTTATTGACCGTTATCGGCGGTGTTGAAACAATTGGTGTAGGCCCGCAAAGCTATTTTATTGCAAAACCAGCCCAAAAGCCGGCGCAAAGGTTTGACTTACCCCAATTCCCGCTTTAGAGGACGGGCTTCGAATACACTTTCCTGGCCCGAATCTGCGCGCCCTGAACTGCAAATTGGAGACGGAGCGATGAAACGCACCTTTCAACCCTCGAACCTCGTGCGCAAACGGCGCCATGGTTTTCGCGCACGTATGGCGACCAAAGCTGGTCGCAAGATCCTGAACGCACGTCGCGCACAGGGCCGCAAGTCGCTGAGCGCGTAACCGCGCCACCCGACCAAATGGCATGACACCGCCGGAGGCCCCCATAGCAGGCAGCACTGCCGCAGGGGACATGCCCCCGGCGGTTTCCGTTTGTCTAACGGTGTTGACCAAACGCGCCGATTTTCTGCGCGCAGCCCGTGCGAAACGTCAGGGGACATCCGCGATGATGGTCCAAGGTCGCAAACGCCATGCTGATGAAGCGGTAACCGGCATTCGGGTTGGCTTTACCTGCTCCAAGAAGGTCGGGAATGCCGTCGCACGCAACCGAGCAAAACGGCGTCTGCGCGAAGCAGCCCGTCTGGTGTTGCCAGATCACGGACGCTCCGGTTGGGACTATGTGCTGATTGGACGGCCAGAGGTCACATCAACACGGCCTTTTCCCGAATTGTTGTCAGATTTGACCTCTGCGCTGACCAAGATTCATGGCGGAGGTCAGCAATGAGCCCGCTCGCCCGTGTCTTTGCTGTCCCTGTCCACGCCTACAGGTTGGTGTTTTCGCCATGGGTGGGGCACAACTGTCGCTATCAACCCACGTGCAGCGCCTATGCGCTTGAAGCGCTGGACAAACACGGCGCGATCAAAGGCAGCTGGCTCGCCGCAAAACGGATCGCGCGTTGCCATCCGTGGGGTGGCGATGGCTACGATCCGGTCCCGGGTCCGCCAGACCAGTGAGACGAGCAAAGGCGCTCCAGCTACAGATTTCTGACCTACAAGTTCGCAACAACTGCCCAATCCAGAAAACTGAATGACAACACTGCGTGGCGAACCTTTCTTTGGCCACAACAGACTTGAACCTCGCTCTTGGCGGCGGGATCAAAAGTCTGAAAAGGGCTCAAAGGTTTGAAAAGGGCTGAGGTCTAGTGTCGCTCCTTTTTCGGCTTGAAGTTACAGTGCCCAATCCCGGGGATCCTATTAAGTAGATTATTGCCCCACCTGTCTACCAAGCGGCGCGTGATGATTCGCCTAAGATCGTTTTTCAAAGGTGATAACAACTTCGCCGATATCCACGCCAAACCGTTTCATATAGGCGCGGTTCAATAGCCGGTCATCGCTCAGCAGCCACATCCAATCCTCAAATGTGACCCGCAAGGTGCCGTCCGGGACCGGCAAGTCAATCTCATAGCGCCAGTTGAACGTGTCACCACGCTCGTGGCCTTTAGCTGTTCCGATCACGCCGGGAGCGGTGCCTTGCCATGTATCGTCACCTGATTTGGTCAGCGACCAAACCCGCTGTTCGGTGGACCCATCATCATAGACAAAATCCTCGACAAGTCTCAGGGTTTTGCCGTTCCAGGAGCCATTGATATCAACTGTGAACCGGCGCCGCACGGTCCCGAAAACGTCTTGGAACTGACCATAGGCCACAAGGTGGCCGTCAAAGAACTCTTCCAGATTAAGTTTGCGATCCGATAACAAATTGTCATCAATGTCAGGTTCTGCGGTGCACGCGCCAAGACCAACCAAGAGGGTCAGGGTCAAAATCAGTCGATGCATGTCCATACCATCCCTTTTCTGTTGATACGCGGCACAGCGCCTTTTGGTTCACTTAGATGGCCCTTTTGCACAGGTGATGAGAAGCGCGCGGCGTTTGGTTTGCTCGATCAGTGCCCCTTGCCCGGTCGCCGCAACTCAACTAAAGCCTGCCCATGCTGGATGAATCAGACGACATACACCCCCTGTTTTCCGGTGCTCCTCGCACCACCGAGTTCAAGAAGCTGCGCAAGCGCATCGTACGCCATACCAGAGAAGCGATCGAACAATATGGCATGATCGAACGCGGGACACGCTGGCTGGTTTGTCTGTCGGGCGGCAAGGACAGCTACACCCTTTTGGCCGTGCTGCACGAACTGAAATGGCGTGGCTTGCTGCCTGTCGACATTCTGGCCTGTAATCTGGATCAGGGTCAGCCCGGATTTCCAGCCACCGTGCTCCCTGACTTTCTGGCCAGAATGCAAGTGCCACACCGGATTGAGTATCAGGACACCTATTCCATCGTGATGGACAAAATCCCGCAAGGCCGAACATTTTGCGCCTTGTGCTCCCGCCTGAGGCGCGGAAATCTTTACAGGATTGCACGCGAAGAAGGCTGCAGCGCCGTCGTGCTTGGCCACCATCGCGACGATATCCTTGAAACCTTTTTCATGAACCTCTTTCATGGCGGCCGGCTGGCAACCATGCCGCCCAAGCTTGTGAACGAAGAAGGGGATTTGTTCGTCTATCGCCCGCTTGCCCATGTGGCAGAGGCTGACTGCGCGAAATTCTCCAGTGCAATGGGTTACCCTATCATTCCCTGTGATCTTTGCGGGTCCCAGGACGGGTTGCAGCGCCAGCAGGTCAAGACAATTCTGGACGAATGGGAAACACGCAGCCCCGGCCGCCGACAGGTTATGTTTCGCGCCCTGATGAACGCACGTCCATCACATCTGCTTGACCCGGTATTGTTTGACTTTGCCGGATTGATGCGAACAGCTGGCCCGGATTCCATAAAAGTTGAAGAAAACACGACGCAGAAGACGACACCACGTTAACCCTGCCCTGACGCCTCTACGCCTAGTTTGACCGGACGTGTAACTTTACGTCCGTTCGAAAGGCTTGCCCCATGTCCCGGCACCTCACGCGTGGCCTCCATTCCACGCAAGCGACCCTTCGCTCTACTTTGTCCTCCCCTGCGCTGTTGGCGTTTTTGCCAGCGGTAACATTGGGGGCTTACTGGATTGGAGGTGAAATGGCATTGATGGGTACGGCTCTGGTGCTTCCATTGGCTGTCGCATTGGGTGGTGGGTTCACAGAACACTCCGATCGCATGTCAGTGCCGCGCGACAGCGTGACTGGCCTGTTGCTGCGCGATGGTTTTGACGACATCGTCGATCAGGTCTTTGAGTTGACCACAACATCGGGTCATCATTCGGCAACGTTTCTACTGGAACTGGATGACTTCAAACAACTCATCTCTCGACATGGTCAGGCCGCCGCGGACGAGGTCATGAACCGCGCGGGCGAGCGCATTGCATCCGCCCTGCGCAATGGTGACAGCGTGGCGCGTTACGGCGATTGTCGATTTGCGGTCTGTATGCTCCCAGTCCGGCAACTTGATCTCGAATTGTGCATTCAGCTGGCAACGCGACTGCAATCCGCTGTGGAAGAGCCCGTTTCGATCGATGGAACGGCCCTTTACATGTCTTGCTCTGTTGGATTTTGCCTGCGCAGCCGGTCACCTGGCAAAACCGGGGCGTCATGGCTCAACGCAACAGCGACCGCATTGGACGACGCACAACGCAACGGCCCATCAGCGATTCGTGCCTTTTCTGCCGACATGCAGCGCAAGGAAAAATCGCGCAGCACTCTGCGTGAAGAGGCCGCAAATGCCCTGAATACCGGCCAGATCCAACCCTGGTACCAGCCACAAATCTCGACAGATACCGGTAAGGTCACCGGATTCGAAGCCTTGGCAAGGTGGACCCACCCGGTGCGAGGCGTGATCGCACCGAATGAGTTTCTGCCGATCATGGAAGAGACCGGATTGCTGGAACGGCTTGCCGAAGTCATGATGTACCACGCACTGACAGCGCTAAAAGCATGGGACAGCGCCGGCATGAATGTACCACAAGTGGCGGTGAATTTTGCTGGCCCGGAATTGGCGAACCCTCATCTTGTGGAAAAGGTGAAATGGGAATTGGACCGATTTGAACTCACCCCGGACCGCCTCGCCATTGAAGTGCTGGAGACCGTCGTCGCGGACTCGCCTGATGACATCATTTCGCTAAATATCAACGGTCTAAGCAAATTGGGGTGCCATATTGATCTTGATGATTTTGGCACCGGCCAAGCATCAATGGCCTCGATCCGTCGGTTTTCAATCAGCCGCATCAAGATCGACCGCTCGTTTGTGATGAAAGCTGATCGTGACCCGGAACAGCAGCGTATGATTGGTGCGATCCTTACAATGGCAGAGCAACTGAACCTAGAAACACTTGCCGAAGGCGTCGAGACCGTGGGCGAACACGCCTTACTGGCGCAACTGGGTTGTGGCCACGTTCAGGGATTTGGCATTGCCCGTCCTATGCCCTTTGACCAGACATTGGACTGGATCACCGCGCACGAAGCGAAATTAATAGATCCACCGCGTATTCGTGGCAAGGCGCGCTGACCATTTGCAATCACACTTTGGCTTGATCATCTACTAACACCGAAGACCCACTGTGCACCGCGCAGCATTTGGCCCGATTCCGCTTGACCTTTGGGGCCGCACTCTGTTGAACCAGCCTGACCAATAAAACGGCTAAAAACAACAGAAGGCGGCTGTCCCCTATGGACGATCAGAACAAGAACCTCATTCTTGCAACGGCGCTCAGCTTTATCGTGATCCTGGTGTGGTTCGTGTTATTTCCCCCGCCCGAACCCGACCCTGTCACACCCTCGACGCCAAATGCAGTGACTGAGGGCTCGACGCCAACTGCCGATACGCCCTCGGCGCCGGCCGGAACAGCGGTTACAGCAGCTGTAGGAACCGACACGCAGGACGCGGCTCTCACCGACGCGCCGCGCGTTCCAATCGAAACGCCCCGCCTAATCGGCTCAATTTCGCTATTGGGCGGGCGCATCGACGATCTATCGCTGCCTGACTACCGGGTCTCGCGCGCAGAAGACGCCGATATCGTAAGACTGCTTTCCCCGGTTGGGGATCCGTCCGCTTACTACGCGCTCTATGGTTGGGCGGCCGGTGCTGGCATGATGCCCGAGGACGTACCAGGCGCTAACACCCAATGGGCCGTCGAGAATGGCGACATCCTTACTCCAGACTCGCCAGTCACGCTGGTTTGGGACAATGGCAAAGGTCTCATCTTCCGGCGCACGATCGAAGTTGATCAAGAGTACATGTTCGAGGTCACTCAGGCCGTTGAAAACACGGGAAATTCGGCTGCTGTGATGGCGCCCTATGGCATCCTAGCACGCCACGGCGAACCGCAAGAGTTGAAGAATTTCTTCATCTTGCATGAAGGTGTGGTGTCGATGGCCGACGACAAACTCGCTGAAATCGATTATAGTGACATGCCTGACTTTGCCGTTGATAACCGCGAGGGGACACCGGCCGAGCGCATCGACGGCGCTAGCAACGGATGGATAGGTTTCACCGATCATTACTGGATGACGACGCTCATTCCCGAACAAAACTCTCTCTTCCGGCTGACCGCAAAATATGTCGCAAAGACCGACATCTACCAAACCGAGATCGTCAAACCAACGCAGACAGTGGAACCGGGCCAAACGGTTGCTGTTTCGTCGCAACTGTTTGCCGGTGCCAAGGAATGGGAAACCATTCGCGAATACGAAGCTGAAGGCGTCCCTGGGTTCATAGACAGCATCGACTGGGGCTGGTTCTTTTTCCTGACCAAGCCGATCTTCTGGCTGCTGCACAATCTGAACCAGTTGGTCGGCAATATGGGTTGGTCGATCATCGGCCTGACCCTGATCATCAAGGCCTTGCTCTTCCCGCTCGCCTATAAATCTTATGTCTCGATGGCCAAAATGAAAGAGCTTCAGCCGAAAATGGAAGAGCTCAAGGAATCGGCTGGAGACGACAAGCAAAAGCTTCAGCAGGGCATGATGGAGTTGTATAAGAAAGAAAAAGTGAACCCGGCCTCGGGCTGTGTACCAATCCTTTTGCAAATTCCGATCTTCTTTTCGCTCTACAAAGTGATTTTTGTCACCATCGAGTTGCGTCAGGCGCCGTTCTTTGGACCTTTTCAGGACCTGTCTTTGCCCGACCCCACCTCAATTATGAACCTGTTTGGGCTGCTGCCACTTTCAGGTCCTGAGCCAGGGACAATCATCGCGACAGTGTTTATCGGTATCCTGCCGCTTTTGCTGGGTATCTCGATGTGGCTGCAGCAAAAACTGAACCCTGCTCCCACTGACCCAACCCAGCAGATGATCTTTGCCTGGATGCCTTGGGTATTCATGTTCATGCTCGGCAGCTTTGCAAGCGGACTTGTGGTGTACTGGATTGCAAACAACACCATCACGTTCACCCAGCAATACCTGATCATGCGCTCACAGGGGTACAAACCCGATGTGTTTGGCAATATCAAAGTCGGCTTTAAGAAAAAGCAAAAGCCTGACGCCAAATGACCAACTCAGTGACCTCGATATGGCGGCATCCGATCAAAAGCCACGGGCGTGAAACGCTAAGGCGCGTTGCGCTGAGTGCGGGGCGAACCATGCCGTGGGATCGCGTTTGGGCCGTTGCGCACGAAGCATCAAAAGCGGACGGATCAAGCTGGGTGCCCTGCGCCAATTTCAGCCGGGTGTCCAAGGCGCCAGCGCTTATGGCCATCACTGCAAAACTGGATGAAGCCACCGAGACCCTGACGTTGTCGCATCCCAGCCAACCCGACCTGCAGTTTGCACCTGATCGCGATGAGGCCGCCTTTCTTGACTGGGTGCGTCCGCTGATGCCGCAAGATCGCGCGGCATCTGCTCGGATCATTCGCGTCCCGGGGCGCGGCATGACAGACAGCGACTTCCCATCTGTAACCCTATGCAACCTCGCCTCTCATCGCGCGGTTGAGCAACGCATCAATCACCCGTTGTCCATCGACCGCTGGCGGGGAAACATCTGGTTCGACGGAGTGCCGCCGTGGGAAGAATTTGACTGGATGGACCACCACGTGCAGATCGGAAGCGCGGTTTTTCATGTGCGTGAACGTACCGACAGATGCCTTGCCACCACAGCAAACCCTGATACTGGCATTCGCGACGCGGACACGCTGGGCACGCTAGAACATTGGGGGCATACTGATTTCAGCGTGCGTGCGGAAGTGATCCAAGATGGCGAGATTGCCGTCGGCGATTCGGTTCGGGTATTGTGATGCAGTTGTCTTTCCCCCTTGCCGAAGCCCCGGATGATATCAGCGCTGAAAAGGGCCGCAAGCTTTTTGCCGGCCAGACCGATTTTGTTAAAGGCGTTGTTGCCATGTCAGGCCTTCCTGACGCTGACCGGATGGAGGTTTGTTTTGCCGGCCGGTCTAACGTCGGGAAATCGACCCTGATCAATGCGTTAACCGGGCGCAAAGGACTGGCCCGCGCGTCAAATACGCCCGGCCGGACGCAAGAGATCAACTACTTCGCGCTGGCCGACAGCCACTACTTGGTGGATTTGCCCGGCTATGGGTATGCAAACGCACCTCTTCCAGTGGTCGAAAAATGGCAAAAACTGCTAAAACAGTACCTGTCTGGCCGTCAGACCTTGCGGCGTGCGTTTGTGCTCATCGACGCCCGCCATGGGGTGAAATCGGTCGACGAAGAAATCTTGTCCTTACTCGACAGTGCCGCTGTCACGTTTCAATGCGTGCTGACCAAGGCCGATAAAGTCAAAGGGTATGATTTGGATAAAGTACTGGATCAGGTGCGCGGCGCGCTTGCCAAACATCCGGCAGCCTACCCCGAGATCGTCATGACCTCATCCGAAAAAGGCGACGGAATTGCAACGCTGCGCACGATCATTACAACGATGCAATAGCGCTAAGCACCTGTTTTGGATAACCCTGAGCAAAAGGGTCAACAGATGAAGACGCAAGA
>RCND010001073.1_pt1 | contig 15427 bp, 16 predicted proteins | sample 2041351 | NCBI WGS metagenome assembly RCND01 (sample SAMN09708230, study PRJNA481090) | Marine sediment metagenome, whole genome shotgun sequencing project. | biome: marine sediment; feature: ocean; material: sediment; isolation source: Sewage treatment plant 12B marine sediment (STP12B) ...
TTGGCACTAAAGTTGCAAAAATATTCAAAAATAGATTAACACGAGGATGAAAGTAACAAAAATTAACTTACAAAAATATTTGAAGGAATATTTTGGATTCAGTAAGTTTAAAGGTTTACAGAAGGATGCAATTGAAAGTCTAATTGAAGGAAACAACACTTTTGTTGTAATGCCTACAGGTGGAGGGAAATCATTAATTTATCAATTGCCTGCCCTTATTCTTGATGGTACCGCTGTCGTAGTATCGCCCCTTATAGCATTAATGAAGAATCAAGTTGATTCCATGCGTGGCATATCATCTGAATACGGTATCGCACACGTTTTGAATTCATCACTGAATAAAGGGGAGATTGCAAGAGTTAAAAGTGATATCGAGAGCGGAATAACCAAACTTCTTTATGTAGCTCCAGAATCCTTGACTAAGGAGGAGAATATTGAATTCCTAAAGAAGCAGAAGATTACTTTTTTCGCAATCGATGAGGCGCATTGTATATCAGAATGGGGACATGATTTTAGACCCGAGTATCGCAACCTAAGAAATATAATTTATAAAATTGGAAACTTTCCAATTGTTGGACTTACCGCTACAGCTACACAGAAGGTGCAAGAAGATATTTTAAAAAATCTTGGCATTACTGATGCCAGAACTTTTAAAGCTTCGTTTAACAGGCCTAATTTGTTTTATGAGATCACAGCCAAAACCCAGGACGTAGAAAAGGATATCATTCGATTTATTAGAAATTACAAAGATAAATCGGGTATTATTTATTGTTTGAGCCGGAAGAAAGTTGAAGAAATCGCTCAGGTTTTACAAGTTAATGGTATTAAGGCGGTTCCATACCATGCCGGACTTGATGCAAAAACAAGAGCAAGGCATCAAGACATGTTTTTAATGGAAGACATTGATGTTGTAGTAGCGACCATAGCCTTTGGTATGGGGATCGATAAACCTGATGTAAGGTTTGTAATTCATCATGATATACCAAAGAGTTTAGAAAGTTACTATCAGGAGACAGGAAGGGCAGGAAGAGATGGTGGTGAAGGATACTGTATGGCTTATTATTCATATAAAGATATAGAGAAGCTTGAGAAATTTCTATCTGGAAAACCTGTGGCAGAGCAGGAAATCGGTAACGCATTGCTTCAGGAAGTTGTAGCATATGCCGAAACATCGATGTCAAGGAGGAAGTTTTTACTTCATTATTTTGGAGAAGAATTTGACAGTAAGACTGGTGAAGGAGCTGATATGGATGACAATGTCAGAAATCCAAAAAAAACATCTGAAGCTCAAGATGAGGTGGTCACCTTATTAAAGGTCGTTAAAAAAACAAAAGAAGAGTACAGGTCTAAGGAAATCATCAATACATTAATTGGTAAGGAGAATGCTTTACTTATTTCTCATAAGACACACCAGCAGGCTATTTTTGGTGTCGGAAAAGCGAAGGAAGCCAAGCATTGGATGGCATTGACAAGGCAAGTACTGGTAGCAGGTCTGTTAAAAAAAGAAATAGAGCAATATGGGGTACTGAAGTTAACTGAAAAAGGAGAGGCGTTTATCAATTCACCAAGCTCCTTTATGATGACTGAAGACCATGTATTTAATGCCGAGAATGACGCCAATATAATAATTAATGCAAAAAGTGCTGGTGGCACCGTTGATGATCAATTAATGGGCTTGCTAAAAGATTTAAGAAAAAAAGTAGCTAAAAAACAGGGGGTACCTCCTTTTGTGGTTTTTCAAGATCCTTCTTTGGAGGATATGACCCTTAAGTACCCAACCGATATTAATGAACTAGCAAATGTTCATGGCGTTGGTGATGGAAAGGCTAAGAAATTCGGGAAGGAATTCGTTGATTTAATAGCCAAATATGTTGACGAGAATGACATCGTTAGGCCTGATGACCTCATTGTCAAAAGTACAGGAGTTAATTCAGGTTTGAAGCTATATATTATACAGAATACTGATAAAAAGTTACCCTTGTCTGATATTGCGCATTCCAAAGGTTTAGACATGTCAGAATTGGTAAAGGTAATGGAGCAAATTATTTATTCAGGAACAAAAATTAATATAGATTACTGTATTAATGATTTGTTAGACGAAGACCAGCAAGAAGAAATTCTTGAATATTTTATGGAGGCAGAGAGTGACAGAATTCAACTAGCTCTTGATGAATTTGATGGCGATTATGACGATGAAGAATTGAGATTGATGCGAATCAAATTTATCAGTGAAGTTGCTAATTAAGGATAAGAAATTTTAAATATAAAGCTATGGATAATGATTTATCTAAGCAGACATCTGCAGACACTAAGAAAAAGAGCCTCAGTACAAAGGTCTACGAAAAGGAATTAGAAAATTTACAAATTGAATTGGTAAAGCTCCAGAATTGGATTCAACATTCAGGTTTGAAAGTTGTGGTCATTTTTGAAGGAAGGGATGCCGCAGGAAAAGGTGGTGTAATTAAAAGAATTTCTCAAAGCTTAAACCCAAGGGTTTGTAAAATTGTAGCTTTAGGAACCCCATCGAGCAAAGAAAAAAGTCAATGGTATTTTCAACGTTATGTTCCTCATTTACCGAGTGCAGGTGAGATGATACTTTTTGATAGAAGCTGGTATAATAGAGCAGGAGTTGAGCATGTGATGGATTTTTGTAATCAGAATGAATACGATGAATTTATGCGTTCCTGCCCGGAGTTTGAAAGAATGCTTATTCGCTCGGGAATTATATTGCTTAAATATTGGTTTTCAGTTTCGGATGTTGAACAAGAGAGGAGGTTTAAATCTAGAATTAACGATCCTATGAAAGGGTGGAAACTAAGCCCTATGGACCTTAAGTCACGCGAACGTTGGATCGAGTATAGTATGGCCAAGGATCAGATGTTTAAATATACAGATACCAAACAATCACCTTGGTATGTTGTACCTGCTGACAACAAGAAAAAGGCTAGGTTGAATTGTATAAGTCATTTGTTGAGCAGAATTGATTATCAGGATGTTGAAAGAGAAATAATAGAGCTACCACCAAGAAAAGATGACAAAGGATATATAAGAACTCCTTTTAATAATCAATCAATAGTACCTCAAAAGTATTAGCCTTTAAAGGCTTAGAAATGCTACGGCAAATCCGATTAAGATAGCAATGAATTTTTGAAGATTGAATTTGTGATTCTCTGAGCTTTCAAACAATATAGCTGTAGAAATGTGAAGAAAGACGCCAATTATTATGGCGTTAATTTGATCTTCATACATATGAATCATTGAAAAATTACCAGAAATCCAGGTCCCTAAAGGACTCATTATAGCAAATAAGAATAAGAATAGAAATACCCAGCCTTTTGACAAGGATGAGTTTTTTAGAAAAACAGCCAAAATGATTGTGATGGGTAATTTATGAATGACAATTGCATAAAGCAGGTTAGAGTTTTCTTCAATCCCCAAGGGCATTCCTTCAAGAAAAGCATGAAGGCATAAACTACCTAAAAGCAACCAAGGAATGTTTTGTTCAAAATCATGAGAATGAATATGACCATGTTCGGCACCTTTAGATAAATATTCAAGTGCAGTTTGAATCACAATACCCAAAAGAATAAAGACTCCAATATGCTCTTTTTGTCCGGTAAACACCTCAGGAATTAGATGTAATACAGTAACAGATAAAAGGTAAGCGCCACTAAATGATAGGAATAATTGTAAATGTTTTTTATTTGGCTTGGTTATTTGCACCAATATAAATCCGGCAATCACCGGAATGATAAGCGCTAAGTAGATCATTGCATTATAAGTATTAACCTGTCAGAATTCTCAGCATTAAAGTCATTCAATTCATAATCACCAAAAACATGTTGAATTTCAAGACCAGCATCTTTCGCGAATTTTCGCATTTTCTCTAAGTCAAGCGCTTGAACTTTTTCCATGAAATGGTGTACTTCTTTGTTAGAGGTAACTTCTATTTCTTTTATTATAAAGCTTTCGGTTACTCTTTTTTTAATCAAAAAATCGATTCCTTTTTTTCTAATGCGTTGCTCTGGCACCAAATTGTTTATCACTTTGTGCAAATTTAAAAAATCGATGACAATATGACCATCCTTTTTTAATGCTTTTTTAAAATTTTCGAGAACCTTAATATTGGTTGTTTCTTGATTAAAATAACCAAAACTTGTAAAAAGGTTAAAGATTGAATTGTAAGTCCCATTTAAAGGATTGCGCATATCATGAATTTCAAATGTGAGCCCGTCTTTTTGAAATTGTTGCGCATGCTGTATGCTATTGGCTGATAAATCAGCTCCCGTAGTGTCAAAACCTTGGGAATGCAGAAACAAAGAATGCCTGCCCTTGCCGCATGGAAGGTCAAGTATCTTGTCTCCTTCAGAGAGATTTAAAAAATCAATTAAATTGTTCATGAACAACTTAGCTTCGTCATCATTCCTGTAATCGTATAGGATATGATAGAAGGAAGTGTCAAACCAATTTTCGAACCATTCTTTTTCTTTGTCCATAATTTTAAAATCACACAAAAATATAAAATAATACCATTTGAAAAGGAAACTTTTAGTTTTTATAAGAATTGTTTACTGACTGATATCTTTGCTGTATTTTTGTGGCATGAACGAAAACTACGATATGTTAGCCAAATGTCTATTTGGCTTTGAAGCTGTTCTCGCAAGAGAACTAAGAAATTTAGGAGCTCAAAATGTTAGAGAAGGGGTTAGAAATGTCAAGTTTAGAGGAGATAAAGGCTTTATGTATAAAGCAAACGTGGCCTTGAGAACTGCTATTAGGATTCTGGTTCCTATAGAGACATTCATGATAAGTAATGAGGATGATTTGTATAATAACTTGTCTAAAGTATCTTGGGAAAAATATTTAGATGCCGATTCCACAATGGCTATTCATTCTTCCGTTCATTCTGAAATATTCACCAATTCACATTATGTCTCCTTAAGGAGCAAGGATGCAGTTGTCGATTATTTTAGAAAAAAGTATCAAAAAAGACCAAATATAGATACAAAGCATCCGGATGTGCAGTTTGATATGCATATTCAAAACAACACATGCACGCTTTCATTAGATAGCTCTGGCGACTCTTTGCATAAAAGAGGCTATAGAACCGATACGAATATAGCACCGATAAACGAAGTCTTGGCGGCTGGTTTGGTCCTTTTAACAGGCTACGATGGTACTCAAAATTTTGTTGACCCGATGTGTGGTAGTGGAACAATTTTGATCGAGGCTGCAATGATTGCAAACAATATACCTGCAAATATCAACCGTCCAGAATTCTCTTTTGAAAAATGGAAAGACTTTGATCAGGAATTATTTGACCTTATTCATGATTCCCTTTTAAAGAAGATTAGAAATACAGATAAAAAAATAATAGGTTTCGACAAGGCACCGTCCGCGATTCGTAAAGCTCAAGGTAATATAGAAAACGCTTCCCTTGAGGAGTTTATAAAAATAGAAAGGAAAAATTTCTTTGAAGAATTGAGCCCGGTTGAAGGAAATGTAATCCTTGTTTTTAATCCGCCTTATGGAGAAAGGCTTACAGTAAATGTACCTGTGTTTTATGGTCAGATTGGTGATACTTTAAAACAGCACTATACAGATACTTCTGCTTGGTTAATCACCTCCGATTTTGAATCAGGTTTAAAAAGTGTTGGACTTAGAACTTCTAGAAAAATCAAGGTTTATAACGGAAAGTTAGAGTGCCGTTTTGTGAAGTATGAGATGTATTCAGGAAGTAGAAAGGCGAGTAAACAAGAATGATTGTTTTTAAAGAGCTTAGTGCCGAAGATACATACCCTATAAGAAAAGCTGTTTTAAGAGATGGCATGACTTTAAGTCATGAAATGCTGGGTGATCATGAAAATGAAACCTTGCATTTAGGTTTATTCGAATCAGACAATTTAGTTTGTATTGCTAGTTTTATGAAGGCCTCTAAAGACATATTTAAGGGTAGTCAATTTCAATTGAGGGGAATGGCTTCTGCAAATGCCGCTCAAGGAAAAGGGTTTGGTAAATTATTGTTAGAAGAAGCGGAGCTAAGACTTAAAAATAAAGGGGTAGATATACTTTGGTGCAATGCCAGGACTGTTGCCATTGATTTTTATAAAAAATTGGGTTATCAAACGCTTGGAACTATTTTTCAAGTTGCACAAGTAGGACCTCATTACCTGATGTTTAAAAAATTGATTTAATTCAATTGCCAAACAGTAAAGATTAGGGGTGTATGGCCTGTTTTGAAATTAAAACACTTCTTTCTAAAAACAAAATAGGTACATAAAAAAACCGGTAACTTTCGTTCCGGTTTTTCTTCGATTTAAATGTAACGAGATCGGGAATTGAACCCGAGACATCCGGGTTATGAATCCGACGCTCTAACCATCTGAGCTACCTCGGCATCATAATTATGGTTAAGCTGAAAATGCCTCCCAAATTTGAGTTTACAAGTTTAAAAACAAGTTCATTTACAGCAAGTAAAGAGGTATTTTCTCAATGAAATAATAAAATTTGCTATTTACATTTCTAGTGTAACTATTGTTTGTACATTTGTTAACCATATGGTTTAACTTTATGGTTGGTTAATATTAAAACATTATGAAAAAGTTTATAATTATTATTTTATTAGGACTGTTTACAACAAGTTGTTCTTCTGATGAAGACAATATAAATTTACTAGAAGACTCATTAACTCAAATTGAAATTGATGATTTGCATTTTTTACGTGAGGAAGAAAAATTAGCAAGAGATGTTTACCTATTCTCGTATAATCTATATGGAAATGCTATTTTTAATAACATCTCGAAAAGCGAGCAAAAACACATGGATCAAATTTTAGTGTTATTGAACACATACAATCTAGATGACCCTGCTTTACCTAATAAAGGTGAATTCAAAAACCAACTATTACAAGGTTTCTATAATGACTTAACTGCTCAATCGGCAATTTCTTTAGTTGAGGCGTTGAAAGTTGGTGCTACTATAGAAGATTTAGATATAAGTGACATTGACGAATTTGAAGACAGAACTGACGTAACTGCTATTCTTAACACCTATGATAAATTAAAGTGCGGTTCAAGAAATCATATGAGAAACTATTACGGTCAATTATTAAATAATGATGTTTGGTATAGCCCTCAATACATTTCTATTTCAGAGCTAGAAGAAATCATGACTACAGAAAATGAAAAATGTGGCAATTAAATACACAACTGTTTTTTGTTGAATAAGTAAAACCCCCAATTTTAACCAGATAGTTTAATTGAATAATTAATAGATGGCGAAGAAAAAAGATAATAATACTGAAAGTAAGATTCTTGAAGCAGCAAAAGAGGTTTTCCAAATCAAAGGGATGGATGGTGCTCGAATGCAAGAAATTGCTGATTTTGCAGGTATTAACAAAGCAATGCTTCACTATTATTATAGAAGTAAACAATTATTATTTGAAGCGGTTTTTAAAAACGCATTCTCTTTAATAGCCCCAGATTTAAATGCTGTTTTAAATGATGACTCTTCTATTGAAGATAAGATTAAAAAATTCACTTCTAATTATGTAACATTCATTGTTAAGCATCCTTATTTGCCAAATTTTATAATACAGGAACTAAACAGAAACCCTGAATTTATATTTACACTTAAACAAAATGAAGGGTTCCCTAATCTTGAAAAATTTAAAAAACAGGTAGCTATTGAAGTTGATAAAGGGCTCATAAGACCTATAAAAGGAGAGCAACTATTTATTAATTTGTTGTCTTTAAACATGTTTCCGTTTGTAGCTTCTCCATTAATTAAAGGGTTTTTAGATAGTGATGATGCTTCATTTAATACTATGATAAATGACAGAAAAACTAAAGTAGCAGATTTTATAATTAACGCTATCAAAATATAAGCAGATGAAAAAAATAACAATTTTAATAATTTTGTTTTCTAATCTAATAGCGTTTTCTCAGCAAAGTTTAAGCTTAGAAGAATGCTACCAATTGGTAAAAGCTAATTATCCTTTGGCTAAACAAAATGAATTGTTTGAAAAGCAAAACGAGCTAGATTTAGAAATTATTAATACAGGAAAATTACCGCAAATTGATTTATCAGCATATGTAACCTATCAATCAGATGTCGTTACACTTTTGGATCCAACTTTAGAACCTCTTAATAAGGATCATTATCGTGCTTTGATTACTGTAAATCAATTAATTTATGGAGGAGGTGTAATAGACGCCACATCAGCAATTAAATCTGCTAATTTAAAAACACAGCAAAAGCAAGTTGAGGTAAATTTATATCAGTTAAAAAAACAAGTCAATCAATTATACTTTTCTATTCTTTTAGTTCAAAAACAACAAGGATTGTTAAGTTCAAAAAAGAAACAACTAGAAGCAAATCTTAAAGAAGTTAAGTCAGGAATTAATAATGGTACAATTTTACCAACCTCTGATAAAATATTAGAAGTTGAATTATTAAAAATTAATCAACAGTCTTCTGAATTAAGTTTAAATAGAATAAGTCTAATTGAAACATTATCATCACTCATAGGAAGTGAAATTTCGAGAACAATACACTTTCAAAACCCAACAGTTTTAAATCCTTTGGACAGCGAAGTTAATCGGCCAGAATTAGAATTATTTCAACTTAAAAAAGAAGAAATTGAAACTTCGGAACAACTACTTTCTAAACAAAATTTACCAAAAGTTTTTGGTTTTGTTAATGGTGGTTACGGTAGCCCAGGCTTAGACTTTCTCGACAATTCATTTGAAACATTTTATACTGTTGGTGTTCAATTAAATTGGAAGGTATTTGATTGGAATGCCAATAAAAAAAAGAGAGAAGTATTAGCCATCAACAAGGATTTTGTTGATACTGAAAGAGAAGTGTTTGAATTGAACACAACTATACAATTGAATCAACAAGAACTAGAAATTGAAAAACTATCAACGTTTATAAAATCAGATTTAGAAATTATTCACTTACGAGAGGCTGTGTTAAAATCGGCAGAATCTCAATTAAATAATGGCATTATAACATCTTCAGCATATATAACAGAATTAACGAATTTATATGAAGATGAAAATAATTTAAGCATACATAAAATCGAATTACTACTAGCAAAGGCTAATTATAATATTACAAAAGGACAATAAGATGAACTATTTTAAAACAGTATCAACCCTATTCACTTTGACTCTCATCCTATTTTCTTGCCAAAATGGAGATGAAATAGCCGATGGCTATGGCAATTTTGAAGCTACAGAAATAACTGTTTCAGCAGAAAATAATGGAAAATTAATGCAATTCACAATTGAAGAAGGTCAGGTGCTAACTAAAGCATTATTTATTGGTTATATAGACACTATTTCACTAGCGTTAAAAAAAGAGCAATTAGAAATTTCAAGAGAAATTACTGAGTCAAAATCAAAAGGCGTTCTCTCTCAAATTAATGTTTTAAACGCGCAACTTAAAACAGCAACAATCAACAAAACTAGAATTCAAAACCTTATTAATGATGGTGCTGCAACTCAAAAGCAGTTGGATGATATTACAGGAGAAATTAATGTCATTAATCAACAAATTACTAGCATAGAATTACAAAATGCACCTATTGTTAATGAATATAAAAATATAGATATTCAAATAAAACAGATTGAAGATCAAATTAATAAAAGCAAAGTTATAAACCCAATAAGCGGAACTGTTTTAGTTAAATATGCAGAACCTAATGAAATTACTTCCTTTGGAAAACCACTTTACAAAATTGCAGATTTAAACACCATGCAATTAAGAGTTTATGTAAGTGAAACTCAGTTGTCATCTATTAAAATCGGACAGGAGGTAACCGTTAAAATTGATGCTGAAGATGATATGAAAAGTTATATTGGAGTAATTTCTTGGATTGCTTCTGAAGCAGAATTCACACCAAAAATTATTCAAACAAAAGAAGAAAGAGTTGCGTTAGTTTATGCTGTTAAGGTAGATGTAAATAATGATGGGAGTTTAAAAATTGGAATGCCCGCAGAAATGTGGTTAGAATAAAACCTTAATATTTTAAAAATACCTTTAAGTAGTTCTAAAAATTATTTTGAATAATAAATGAGTAATACGGTAACAAATAGCAGCTCAACACCTCGAAAAATCGCATCAATTATTGCTTTAATAGTTGGGGTTATGTCTGTTTTTGCAGGTTCAAAGGTGCTATTAGGAATAGACTTCAAAAATTATAATGTGTTGGTTTGGTTAGTGTCATACAATGTAATTTTTGGGTTTATTTCTGTTGCTGTTTCTTATTTAATTTGGTCGAATAACAAGAAAGCAACAATGCTAATTCTTTTTGTTCTAAGTATGCATTTTGCGGTGTTTTTATACCTTAAATTTATAAGTACAACTGCTGCGTCAGAAAGTATCAATGCGATGATTTTTAGAACAACTATCTGGATCATCATAGTAATTTTAACAATACTAGCCCCTAGATATTTACATAAAAAGTGAGTATAACTGTATCACATATAACTAAATCGTATGGCGCTGTAAATGCATTAAAAGACATTTCTTTTAGTGTTGATGAAGGGGAGTTGTTTGGTATAATAGGCCCTGATGGAGCTGGAAAAACTACTCTTTTTAGGGTGTTAACCACTCTGTTAATAGCTGATAAAGGAAAAGCTACTGTAGCCAATTTTGATGTATTAAATGATTATAAAAGCATTCGAAATAATGTAGGTTATATGCCAGGTAAATTCTCATTGTATCAAGATTTAACAGTTGAAGAAAATTTAGAATTTTTTGCCACTATTTTTGGAACGACCATAGAAGAAAACTACGAATTAATTGAGGATGTTTATACTCAAATTAAACCTTTTAAAAAACGAAGAGCAGGAAAACTATCTGGTGGAATGAAACAAAAATTAGCATTATGCTGTGCACTAATTCACAAACCTAAAGTTCTTTTTTTAGATGAACCAACAACAGGAGTTGATCCTGTTTCAAGGAAAGAATTTTGGGAAATGCTAAAACGCCTTCAACAAAAAGGAATTACAATTTTAGTATCGACTCCTTATATGGATGAAGCAGCGTTGTGCGACCGGATTGCACTAATACAAGATGGTAAACTATTAGAAGTTGATTCTCCCCAAAACATTGTTAAACACTTTCCAAAAGAACTTTATAATGTAAGCGCCTCTAAAATGTATGAACTTATTGAGAGCCTCAAAAATTACGAACATCAATATAGTGTTTATCCCTTTGGTGAATTTGTTCATTATACCGATAAAAGGAGTGATTTTAATCCTAAAGAATTACAAAACTATTTAGAAACAAAAAACTTAAGTAATATCATCATAGAAATTACAAATCCTACCATAGAAGATACGTTTATGGAATTAGCAAAGTAAATGAATAAAGAAAATGTCATAGAAGTTAATGCCCTAACAAAAATGTTTGGTGATTTTATTGCTGTAAATGCAATTACATTTGAAGTTGAAAAAGGTGAAATTTTTGGATTTTTAGGAGCAAATGGTGCAGGAAAAACAACTGCAATGAAAATGCTAATTGGAATCTCGACTCCTACTTCTGGAAATGCTAATGTAGCAGGGTTTAATGTATTTACAAATGCCGAAGATATCAAAAAAAACATTGGCTATATGAGTCAAAAATTTGCCTTGTATGATGATTTAACAGTAAAAGAAAACATTACTTTTTTTGGCGGAATATATGGATTATCTAGAAGTCAAATTAAAAAAAAGCGAATAGAATTAATTCATGAATTACAATTAGAAAGTGCTGAAAAACAATTAGTTGGCTCTTTACCATTAGGGTGGAAGCAAAAACTTTCATTTTCTGTTGCTTTACTCCATGATCCTAAAATTATATTTTTAGATGAACCAACTGGTGGTGTTGACCCAATTACAAGAAGACAATTTTGGGAAATGATTTACAAAACAGCGGACAAAGGAACTACTGTTTTTGTAACCACACATTATATGGACGAAGCTGAATATTGCGATCGAGTCTCGATTATGGTAAATGGCAAAATAGAAGCAATAGATACGCCGAAAAAACTCAAAGAACAGTTTGGCGTGAGTAGTATGAATGACGTGTTTTTAAAATTGGCAAGAGGATGAAGCGATTTATAGGGTTTGTCAAAAAAGAGTTTTACCATATCTTTAGAGATAGGCGTTCGTTATTTATATTATTTGGTATGCCAATAGCTCAAATTATGCTTTTTGGTTTTGCAATTACAAACGAAATTAATAACGTAGACATTGCAGTATTAGATCATTCTAAAGATGCAACAACACAAGAAATTATCAATAAAATTGGAGCATCAAAATATTTTAGTATTAAAGATGATTTAAGTAAAGAATCAGATATTGAAGTTGCTTTTAAAAAGGGTGAAATTAAAGCAGTATTGAACTTTGAAAAAGATTTTAGCAAAAAACTTATCAAAGAAAATAAAGCAACGATTCAAATAATAACTGATGCTACAGACCCAAACACAGCAAATACTATAAGTAATTACACCAACTCCATTTTGCAAAAATACCTTCAAGAGCAAAATAAAAATATCACATTGATTTATAATGTTGTTCCACAAACACGTATGGCTTATAACCCTGAGTTAAAGAGCGTATTTATGTTTATCCCAGGAGTTATGACCATCATTTTAATGCTGGTTTCTGCTATGATGACATCAATTTCTATAACTAGAGAAAAGGAATTGGGTACTATGGAAATCTTATTAGTATCTCCCTTAAAACCTTTTCAAGTAATTATAGGTAAAGTAGTTCCTTATATTTTCTTATCTGTAATTAATGCAATTGTTATTATAGTGCTGAGTATTTTCGTCTTTAAAATGCCAGTTGAAGGAAGTTTGTTTTTATTAGGACTAGAAAGTGTACTGTTTATTATCAACGCATTATCATTAGGTATATTAATCTCCACAATATCTAAGACACAACAATCAGCAATGATGATTTCTTTAATGGGACTCATGCTACCTGTTATATTATTGTCAGGTTTTATTTTTCCAATTTCTAGCATGCCTTTACCCTTGCAAATAATTAGTAATATCATTCCTGCAAAATGGTTTATCATTATTTTAAAAGCAATTATGTTAAAGGGTGTTGGTCTATTCTTTATATGGAAAGAAACACTAGTTTTAGTAGCAATGTCGTTGTTCTTTATTGGATTGAGTGTGAAAAAATATAAAATTAGATTAGAATAATGAAAACGATAGGTTACATTATACGAAAGGAGTTTCGGCAAATTTTTAGAAATAAAGGAATGCTTCCTATTATTTTTATTTTGCCCTTATTACAATTGGTAATCTTATCTAATGCTGCAACTTTTGAAGTTAAAAACATTAAATTTTCATATATAGATCATGATAAAACTTCTCTCTCTAGAGAATTGATTGGTAAGTTTGAAGCTTCAACCTATTTTAAGGTGCTTACTGATTTCCCTTCACAAAAAATGGCAACTGCTGCTATGCTTAAAGGCGAAGTGGATGTGATATTAGAAATTCCTCAATATTTTGAACGAAATTTATCTAAAAACAAACATGCAAATATTGGCGTAACTATAAATGCAATTGATGGCGCTGCTGCTGGAGTTGAAAATGTGTATATCAATCAGATTATTCAGCGTTTTAATAAAAATGTATTTACAACTTTAATACAGCCATCAGAATTAAATGAAAAACCAATTGCTATAGAAACTATCCCTTTATTTTGGTATAATAAAACATTGAACTATAAAACATTTATGGTTCCGGGAATATTGGTTTTATTAGTTACTATGATTACTTTATTTTTATCGGGAATGAATATTGTTCGCGAAAAAGAGATTGGTACTTTAGAACAAATTAATGTAACTCCAATAAAAAAATACCAATTCATTATTGGAAAATTATTCCCGTTTTGGGTTATTGGCTTTGGCTTGTTAACAATAGGGTTAATTTTAGGAAAAGTTATTTTCGATGTCCCAATGCTTGGAAGTTTAGGGTTGATTTATTTATATACAGCCATCTATTTGTTAGTTATATTAGGCATGGGTTTTTTCATTTCTAATTTTACTGATACGCAACAACAGGCAATGTTTATTTCTTGGTTTTTTGTTGTGATATTTATTTTAATGAGTGGACTCTTTACTCCGATTGAAAGTATGCCACAATGGGCACAAACACTTACAGAGTTTAACCCTATAAAGTATTTTGTTGAAGTAATGCGTATGGTTATGCTTAAAGGTTCAAGTTTAAATGACATTTTACCTCAACTAATAAAAACCAGCATATATGCTATCATTATGAATGGCTTAGCTGTTTGGAGTTATAAAAAAACAAATTAAAATAATAGTTGTTGTTTTACAAGGGATGTGAATTTGAATACCCATCGCTGAATAGTAGCATGATCCACTTTGACTACTCTGATAGATAGAAGTTCTTCTACATCTCGATAGCTAATACTAAACCTTAATTTAAAATAGGCAGCTTATAATTATGTGGAAAAAGGTTTTGTAATAAAACAGGAAAGAACTAATCCATTTACTGGCTTTGTGGATAATTTAAGAGTGAAAAGCAATAAAAATTATGATGAACCCCTCTAATAACAACTGATTTTAATCAAAAATTTCATTAATTTTCTTTGTATTCCTTTGCTATTGTTTAGTTCTTTTAAATGTTAAAAAATATTAATGTTTTACCTATGTTGTACCTAGACAAAAAAAGACAGCTACAAATCAATGTAACTGTCTAATAATCAAGTAGCGAGATCGGGAATTGAACCCGAGACCTCCGGGTTATGAATCCGACGCTCTAACCATCTGAGCTACCTCGCCATTATAATTATGGATAAGCTGAAAATACCTTCCAAATTTGAGTTTGCAAATATAAAAACAAATTCATTTACAGCAAGTAAAGAGGCTAAAAATATTTAAATAAAATATTTTTTTTAGAAATAGATAATCTATATATTGCTTCAATAAAATAAATCAAGAATGTCAAGTAAAGTAAGAATAGACTTGGAATTTCCAATCCATGCTTCTCCTAAATTTTTGTATCAGTATATCTCTACTCCTGATAGTATGGGAGAGTGGTTTGCCGACAATGTAAACTCTAGAGGAAAGAAATATACCTTTATGTGGAATGATTCTGAGGAGGTTGCTGATAGGATTTCTCAAAAAAATGATGTTTACATTAGATTTAAATGGGAGGAAGACGATGATGAAGATTCCTATTTTGAATTGAGGATAGAGGTCGATGACCTTACTAAAGACGTGTCTCTATTAGTGATTGATTTTGCGGATGAAGATGAAGTTGAAGATTCAAAAATGTTTTGGGAGAATCAAATTTCTGAATTAAAACATGTTATCGGAGGATAACGTTAATTATAAATTGTTTAAAAGCCTTGATCTATCAAGGCTTTTTTTATTTTTGCCTTTTTAAACA
>RCND010001076.1_pt1 | contig 15406 bp, 16 predicted proteins | sample 2041351 | NCBI WGS metagenome assembly RCND01 (sample SAMN09708230, study PRJNA481090) | Marine sediment metagenome, whole genome shotgun sequencing project. | biome: marine sediment; feature: ocean; material: sediment; isolation source: Sewage treatment plant 12B marine sediment (STP12B) ...
CGGAAAGAGCGATGGCAATCGCCCTGCCTATACCCCGGCTGGCACCGGTAACCAGAGCGACAGGTTTTGAAATCATTATGGCCTCCCTCTCCATATTCCGATTGCAGACCCCCGAGGTCAAGGAGTGGATGTCCCCTGGAAGTGGGCAGAAATTCAATTCGTATAAAACATGTAATATAAAACTTGACCAGTCCGCTCCGGATTGTTAAGATAGGTGCAGGAGCTACGAGTGTTCAGCATCAGTGCAAAAGGAATATACGGTGTTTCAGCGGTTTTAGAGTTGGCACTGCACCACGATGGTAGCGCCATGCAAATTCGTGAGATAGCAGAAGCCCAGAGGATTCCTCAGCATTATCTGGAACAGATTCTCGTTGTGTTGAAGCGCGGCGGCATCGTAAAAAGCTTCCGTGGTGCCCGGGGTGGTTACGCTCTGGCGGGGGATCCCGGCGGGATTCGCCTTCTGGATGTAATAACCCTATTGGAAGGCCCCCTGGACGTTGCTCCGGGAGATCGTGGAGATCCGAGACTGAGCGGCTTATGGCACGATCTGGCCGACGCCGCCCGGAACCGTCTCGACCGCAGTATCGCCGAATTGGTTGATGAGATTCTTCTTGCGGATACGCGCCTGAATTTCACTATCTAAGATCGGATGTTCCGGGCATTCTGTCCGGTTCATTGGTAGTTAATCTTGAGTAAGTAAAGTGAGAAACTAATTTTTTCGGAGGATGTCGTGGTACTACAGATAAATGGAAAGAACGAAACATTGAGTGAAAACAAATTGACGGTTACAGAGCTGCTCGGGGTAAAGAAGGTACCTGATCCGGACATGGTCTCGGTGCAGCTTAACGGCGAGATTCTCGAGCGTGACGATTTTACTGTCAAAGTAGTTGGAGATGGCGATGAGTTGGAATTCCTCTACTTCATGGGTGGTGGATCGGGCAGGGTAAGACGCTGATGGATTTCGCCACTCGAGCGCTCCATGCCGGCCATAATCCTGCGGATTGGGGCGGTGCATCCGTGATGCCCGTTGTTGCGTCTGCGGCCTTTTCTGCCGGCGGGCCCGAAGAGCTTGAGAATATATTTGCCGGCCGGGCGGCCGGACATGTCTACGGCCGTCTGACGAATCCGACGGTAACAGCTTTGGAACGGCGTTGGTCAGCATTGGATGAAGCAAGAGGCTGTGCTGCCTATTCCACCGGGATGGCGGCTGTCTCGGCCGTTTTTACAGCTTTGGTGGAGAGCGGTGAAGAAGTTGTGGTTTCTACGAGTCTCTTCGGCGGCACCAGATCCTATTTTGATAATGTTCTGAAAAGGGCCGGGGTGACGGTTCGATTCATCGATCCCGATGATATTAACGGTTTGGAAGCCGTAATAAACCCGAAGACACGGCTGCTTTTTCTGGAAGCTCTGGGAAACCCCCGAATGGACGTACCGGACATCGATATCTGGAGTACCGTGGCCCGGAAGGCCGGTCTGCCCCTGGTTCTGGATACCACGCTTGTTACACCGGCGCTGATGCGGGCTGGAGACTTTGGTGTGGCGGTGACAGTTCAATCCGGAACCAAGTTTCTCACCGGCAACGGATCAGTGCTTTCAGGAGCAGTTACAGATACCGGAACCTATAGATGGAAAGAATTCACCGGTGCCGCGATTCAGGGAATGGTAAAAAAGGCCGGGAGCGACATGGCATTCCTGGTTTATCTCAGGAAGGTGGCCCGGCAGAACAATGGAGCTGCTCTTTCGCCCTTCGACGCCTACCTGGCGCTTCTCGGTGCAGATACCCTGGATCTCCGTATGGGACGGCACAGCGAAAACGCCCTGGCCCTGGCAACATACCTGGAAGGCCGGAGGGATGTCCCGGCGGTTTCCCAGGTTGGTCTCGCATCATCCCCGTGGCACGACAGGGCAGTTAAATATTTTGGAGGCCGCTGGGGTGGCCTGCTCACCTTCAGAGCGGGTTCAAGGGAGAGGGCGTTTGCGGTTCTCAATAACCTGAAGATTACCAGCGTTCAGACAAACCTGGGAGACGCACGGACATTGGCTCTCCACCTGGAATCTACTATTCACCGGGAGCAGAGTCCTGCAGCACAGGCAGAGGCGGGAGTCTCTGATGATCTGATACGGGTTTCAGTTGGTCTGGAATCTGTCAGTGATCTGATTACAGATTTCGGGAACGCCCTTGACGGGGCTGACTGATACGAAAAGGAGTTATATATGGACTTTACAAACAACCAGATTGAACGATACAGCCGACACATTCTGCTTAAGGAGGTTGGTGGCATAGGCCAGCAGAAGCTTCTGGAAAGCCGGGTTCTTGTTATCGGCGCCGGTGGTTTGGGCTCGCCAATCGCAACATACCTCGCAGCTGCAGGGGTTGGTACTATAGGCATTGTGGATGCCGACGTGGTGGACCTTTCGAACCTCCAACGTCAGATTCTCCATCACACCTCTGATGTCGGGGCAATGAAAGTCGAATCTGCAAAGGCGACAATTGAATCACTGAATCCTGATGTCAAAGTGGAACTCCATCCCTACCTGATTAATGCTGAAAACGTTCAGGAAATCATCCGGGACTACGACTTCATACTTGAGGGTACCGATAACTTTCCTACCAAATTTCTGGTGAATGATGCCTGTATTCTGGAAGATAAGGCATTCAATCAGGGAGGCATACTGCGATTCAAGGGGCAGACCATGACCCACGTCCCGGGAACCGCTTCCTATCGCTGTGTTTATCGGCAGCCGCCCCCTGCCGGTGCCGTTCCAACCTGTTCGGAAGCCGGAGTTCTGGGGGCCATTGCCGGAATTCTGGGCACCATTCAGGCTGCCGAGGCGATCAAATACATAACCGGTGCCGGGGAGCTTTTAACCGACCGCATCCTCACCTTCGATGCCCTCACCATGGATTTCCGAACCATCCCCGTGAAGAAAACCGAATGGGCATTGCCGATATCCCGAGGCGGCAAATCACCTGAAAACCTGGTTGAGTATGAACAGGCCGCATGCGACCTTGAGACAGCACGGGCCGAGCGAAAAGAGGCAGGTGTTGCCTGATGATTCTTCTTTCGAATGCCATGCTCGAATCCATCAAAGGACAGGCCCGGGAGGAGATGCCCAACGAGGCCTGCGGTTATCTGGCCGGCAATATCCTGGCCGATGGAACCCTGGTTGCCGCCGAGCGCATCCCCATGACAAACGTGGATGCCAGCCCCGATCATTTCAGCTTCGATCCCAAAGAACAGTTTTCGGCGATGAAAAGGGCCCGTGAAGCCAGTCTCCGTCTGATTTCCACCTATCACAGTCATCCCGAAACTCCGGCGAGAATGTCCGATGAAGATATTCGCCTCGCCAATGATATCGAGACTGTTTATCTCATCTACTCTCTGTCCACAGATGAAATAAAAGGGTTCACCATCGACAGGGATAAAGATGTTTCCCCCTATCCTGTGGAGTTGAAGGGATGACCTCCGGCGTAACGAGTCGAATACCTGGCCTGCTTTCGGAAGCCGGGTTTCATTGGAGATTAAACTTGACTAAATCAATTGATAATATCATGAATAAATTATCGATAAAAAGAGTGTCCATTTCAGTCTTCCTGATTCTCCTTTTCTGCGGCTCGGCAGGCGCTGAGTCCCGACTGTTCCTGCTGCGAGCTGATGTTTTCCACGTGTTGGACAGCGCCGATGGAACTGAACTGCATCAACAGGACCTGACGGTCTCCGGCAGGGAGGGGCATAACCTTCTGTTTGGAACCCCTGGGGGCAAGTACGTCTTTGTACTCAATTCGTCCACCGGTTTGGGCCTGGCGGTAGATTTTGAAAATCCCTCCTTAACCAAGCCCATTGATCTTTCCGCGGCGGCGCCCCTCTCAGAAGCGGTTTTTTCACCGATGGGGGATAATCTCTACGCCCTGAACCGGCTCAGCGGCAGGGTGTTTTCCTTCAGCCACAAGGCTGGAGAGCTGGAACTTGCGGAATCCTTCGCCTTACCGGGCTCCTCTGAATCCGGCAGCAGGTTGGCGCTGAACAGCAGGGGAACCCGGTTTTACCGCAGCGGCCCGGGCGGGCTCATTTATTACCTGGCTTCAGACAGAAGTGAGCTCAAGAGAATAGCCGAAGTTTCTGCTGAACTTGATTGGACCATGGCCCCCGGCGGCCGCTTTCTCTGGGGTTCCGGGGATACCGGCTGGACCATCGTCGATGAGTCTCGCAGTCGGATAGCAGAGAGTATCTCCGCTGAATCAGCGGAGCCACCGGTATTCGATATTTCCGGCCGTACCGCCTGGGCCCTGGCCGGAGGAGGAACAATTCTGGTGAAATTCGACGTCCGGCGTAACAGAGAAACCGGACGGATAAGACTTCCTGATTCATTCTTCGGTCCGGCTCCATCAGAAGACGGTTTCATCTGGCTGGCAGGCTCCGGGGGGCTGTACCGGGTTGGTGATAATAACAGTGTTCAGTGGAGTGCTGACCTGCCCGGTTCAGGGAAAATTGATGGATTTACAGCTGTGGCGCTCAAGCCCGGGCAGGGTTTCGCATGCTTCTAGTCAGCGTTTTCAGCGGACTGGTGATCGGCGGGCTATTTGGCTGGTCTCTCCAGCGGGGCGGGTTCTGCATGAACACCGCATTCCGAAGCATTGTATTCCGTGAGGACCGGTCTGTTCTGCGGGCATGGATACTGGTGCTGCTGATCAATCTGCCCGGTGTCGCCCTCATGGAGACCGTGGGCGTTATCTATCCGGCCATGGCGCCATTCACCCCCTGGTCGCTGATAATCGGCGGTTTGTTATTCGGTGCGGGGATGGTTTGGGCCGGTGGGTGTGTCAGCGGATCCTACTACCGGGCTGCCAAAGGTATGTTGGGATCGCTGATGGCGCTGTTCGGATTTGCCGCCGGTGCCATGAGTATGTCGTTCGGGGCTCTTTCGCCGGTTCGAACCGCACTGACCGGAGTCGAACTGACCATTCAGGGCGAAATACCGACACTGGCAAATCTGCTTCCAATGGATCCCTGGAACGCCCGCTGGATCGTTATTGCTGTTCTGGCCGTTCCAGGTATTGTCTTTCTTCTCAGAGCACCGAAATCCCGCTTCAGTGTAGGTTGGCGTTGGCCCCTCACCGGTACGGCAGTCGGAATTCTGGCCTTGGCGTCATGGTATTTCTCTTCTCTGGAAGGCCGGGATTACGGTCTGTCGCTGGTTCAACCGACTGCTGCATGGGGATCCTGGCTTCTTACCGGAGAAAGCGGGGGACTGAACTGGACAGCATGGATGCTGCTCGCCTTGCCGGCAGGAGCGATGCTGGCCGCCTGGAAAGGAAAGGATCTGCGCCTTCGCCTGCCCGAGCCCAAACGTGCCCTGATTCAATTTGCCGGTGGTCTCACCATGGGTGTCGGAGCATCGTTGGCGGGAGGCTGCAATATCGGGCATGGAGTGACGGGTCTTTCTACCCTGGCACTCTCCAGTGTTGTTGCCACCGGGTTCACCATATTCGGAAACTGGGGAGCTACAGCCCTTTTGTGGAGAAACGCCAGAAGGTCCCGCAGTTTAAACGGGCAGCAAAACTAAGCTATTAAAAACCGGCCGGAAGGCCGGAAGGAGAACGATATGAACCGTTTCTTTTCGATATTCGTGTTAACGGTTGTGGCCGCGACCTTCGCGGCGGCAAATGGCGAAGATGAAACCCCGGCAGCGGATATGCTGCTTGCCCCGATTTCTGTCCCGGCGGTGGATCTTCCCTCTCATCTGGTCGACCCCTCGTGGCTGGCGGAAAATCTGGAGGCCTCCAACCTTGTAATACTGGACACAGCGAGAAACATCGCAGAATACGATGCGGGGCATGTACCCGGCGCTTTGTATGCCGACAGAAATGATTACTGGAGCGAAGTTGACGGCGTTTCCGGTATGTTTCCCGGTGTCGATCCAACCGTAGATTGGCTGGAAAGTCTGGGAATCTCCAATAGTTCGGCGGTAGTCATTTATGACGCCGGCGCCGGTCTCTGGGCCGCCCGTGTTGCCTGGACTCTAGCCTATCTCGGCCACGATGACTGGGCGGTTCTTGACGGTGGATTCGGACTCTGGGAAGTCGAAGGTTTCGACAGCAATAACGTTACACCGACACCGGAAACAGGGTCATTTACTGCCCTGGTGAGAGACGAACTGCTAGTAGACGGAAATGATATTCTGGCGGATCTGGATGATCCGAATTTCGTCGTCGTGGATACCCGCAGCGCCGGAGAGTATGAGGGCAGCGATGTCCGTTCGGAACGAGGCGGCCACATTCCCGGTGCCGTTTCTATCGAGTGGACCCTGAATAATTCTGACAGCCCGGTTCCTACCTTCCTGAACGCCGAAGAGCTCTCGGAATTCTATGCTTCGGAGGGAGTCACTTCGGACAAAACCATTGTTGCCCACTGTCAGACCGGGGTACGGGGAGCCCATACATGGCTGGCTCTGACATTGGCAGGTTATGACGATGTGGCCCTCTATGATGGAAGCTGGGCCGAATGGGGCAATGACGAGAAATTTCCGGTGGAGGAATAGAATGGAATCGTCAATGAGTGATATCGCGGTGGACCGCGACCTGGACCTTTCCGGCGAAGTTTGTCCCTATACTTTTGTAAGAAGCAAACTGGCTATGGAAACCATGGCAAGCGGACAAATTCTCGCCGTTACAGTAGACAATGGTGAGAGTGCCGCCAACGTTCCAAGGTCGATGGAATTGGAAGGGCATGTGGTTCAGGAAGTGGAGAAAATCTTCGGAGGCTGGCGTATTGTCGTAAAAATAGCCTGAATTTCAAGATAATATTTTTCCCTGTCGGTGTTGGCGGGGAAAAAATTCAGGTTTCAATATGCACAGTGGATGAATATCTATCGAATATAATAACTGTTCTGGAATATGACACAAAAATACGATATTTATTATCAATCGAAAATATAGTTTAATTACTTTGTGGTTAAGTAATAAAAGTTAATCCCTTTTGAGAGCTTTTCATTGTCCGTGAAAGTGTTCGACGTTCTAAGCGGATAAATATTCACCTTGATAGCAAAGCGTTTCTCTGTATAGAAATACCGAATAGAACAATTTTTATTATTCCCTGAAACATGCAATCCCTCCACATGATACTCACAATAGACAATTCACCTATCGGCAGGGTATATTTATCTGAAATTCCAAAAAGGAGAGGCTATTAATGAAGAAAGTATTGATTTTCGCTTTAGCCGTATTGATCCTCGCCCCTGCCGTTTTCGCTAACGGTGGCAGCGACAAAGAAGCCGCAACCGCGTCCGTATTGAACTGGAACCTGGCATCCGCCGGTCCCAAGACCCTCGATCCGGGTCTCAACGGTGCCAGTGACGGCGGCGACATCGGCAACAACCTCTATGAGGGCCTGGTACGTGAACAATCCGGTACAGTTCTCCCCGGCATGGCCGAGAGTTGGGAGCTGTCCGACGGTGGTAAAACCATCACCTTCATGCTCCGTGACGCCAAATGGTCTGACGGTTCTGATGTAACCGCTTATGATTTTGAGTATTCCTGGAAACGTGCCATGGATCCGGCAACGGCATCTGAGTACTCCTGGATCTGGGAATACACTAATGTCGTCGGTGCTCAGCAGGTTGCTGAAGGCGAAGGATCTCTGGAAGATGTCGGAATCAAAGCCCTGGATGACAAAACTTTTCAGGTAAAACTGAATAATCCCACCGATTATTTTGTATCCCTTATGTCTTTTTATCATTTCCACCCTGTCAAGAAATCTGCTGTTGAAGCCGGTCCTGACGGCATCTGGGCTTCCGACCCTGCACTGTCCATCAGCAACGGTCCCTTCATGCTCACCGGTTATACCATTGGTGAAGGCCTCGTGATGGAGAAGAACCCGAATTACTGGAATGCCGACAATGTGAAGATTGACGTTATCAACGTCGCTTTCATTGATGATTTTGCTACCGGTTACACCGCATATCTGGCTGGCGAATTTGACTTCCTGAGTGAAGTGCCTCCAGCGGAAATCCCCCGCCTTATTGCAGAGAATCCTGAATACTACATCTTCCCTCTTCTGGGTACCTACTACTACAACTTCAACATGGACCTTGAGATGTGGCAGGACCTCCGGGTACGCCGCGCCCTTACCCTCGGTATTGATCGTGAAAAAATCACAGAAATCCAGGGCAAGGGAAGTGTCCCTGCTGCCGGTTTTGTACCTCCTGGGTTTATGGACAACAATGGAAAAGACTTCTTTGAGACTGCCGGCACCTACGGCATTCCCACTGATGGCAGCGGCATTGCCGAAGCCAAGAAGCTTCTGGCCGAAGCCGGATATCCCAATGGAGATGGTTTCCCGAAATTCACCTTGATGTACAACACTTCCGAAGGCCATCAGCAGATTGCTGAAATGGTACAGGAAATGTGGAAAGTCAACCTGGGAATCGAGTGCGATCTCGAGAATCAGGAGTGGGCTGTTTTCCAGGATACACGTACCCAGGGTGACTACGAAGCTGCCCGCGGTGGTTGGCTCACCGACTTCATGGATCCCATGGGACTCCTGGCCATTTTCCAACAGGGAAATTCCTATAACGATCCCAATTATATGAATGACGAGTACGATGCCCTGGTTTCCAAGGCCAATCAGACTGTCGGTGCCGAGCATTTTGATGCTCTCTATGCCGCACAGGATATCCTGATGAATGAGCTGCCCATCGTTCCTGTCTATCACTACACTGATGACAGTCTTTCTTCACCACAGGTGAAGAATTGGAAGCGCAGTGTTCTCGGAACTCTGGACTTCAGCGCCGCATCCATTGAGAGATAAATAGACAATACTTATCCGGGCTGTCCCCTGCTGCAGGGGGCGGCCCGCATTTTTTTTGGGCCTTCCCCTTCTCTTTTTCGCCCAAAATAAAGGTCAAGGAGACTCTTCAATGAGAAACTACTTTCTCCGGCGTTTCATCTATTCTCTGTTCACAATTTTTCTGATTGCGACAGTCACATTTTTCATGATGCGCTCAATCCCGGGCGGACCGTTCACCAGGGAACGTCCTGTACCCCCGGAAATCATGCGGGCATTGAATGCCAAGTACAATCTGGATGCTCCGCTGATGGTTCAGTACGTCGATTACATGAAGGGCCTCGTTACCTTCGATCTGGGGCCGTCATTTTCGAAAATCGGCGTATCGGTGAACAAACTTATCGTTACAGGATTCCCGATAACCGCCAGGGTCGGTTTTCTGGCCGTAATGCTTATTATTGTTCTTGGAGTTCCGGTGGGTATTATTTCCGCCCTGCGCCAAAATCGTCCAATTGACTACCTTGTGATGTTCGGCGCAACCCTCGGTGTTACAATACCGAGTTTCGTACTGGCAACACTTTACATATTTCTTATTGCCGGCAAACTTGGCTGGGCTCCGACATTCGGCCTTAAAACACCGGGATCTTATATCGGACCGATGATAGCTCTGAGCGGTTATTCTCTGTCATTTGTTGCCCGTCTCACCAGATCCAGCATGCTGGAGGTTCTCCGACAGGATTATATTCGAACGGCCCGGGCCAACGGGCTGAGGGAATTGGCCGTTATCGGCAAGCATGCCATGAAGAATGCCCTTATTCCGGTTATAACCTATCTTGGGCCGACTATCGCTGCCCTTATGACCGGATCCTTCGTTGTAGAGAGAATTTTTGCCATTCCGGGTATCGGAAGGTACTTCGTAGAGAGTGTTACCAACAGAGATTACACCGTCATTATGGGAGTTACAGTATTGTATGCGGCATTTTATGTTTTCATGGTGTATCTGGTAGACGTTCTCTACGCACTGATTGATCCTCGTATCAAGTTTGAGAAAGAGGCCGGTTGATCCATGAAAATTATCCCCAGCCAATTTGAACCCGCAACCAGGAAAGAAAGTCAGGACCAGGAAATACTCCGAAAATCTCTCACTTACTGGCAGGATGCCTGGAGGCGTTTGAAACACCACAAATTAGCCATGGTCGGTCTGATTGGTGTAATTTTCATTTTGTTTTTTGCCATCTCCGGCCCGCTATTCTCGAGTTTTTCTTATTCAGACCAGATTCTGGACTACGCAAATGTTCCGCCCCGTATGACGATCTACGAAGTTGCCGAAGACTACAACGTATTTCTTACCAGTGATTACAAACTGCTTCGGGTCAGCAAAAAGGGTGAAATTCTTTATCGGGTCTTCCACTCCGATAAAGATCCGGTTAACAAAATTTATACTTTCTCCGATGCCGATGAAAACCTGGATATTGCTCTGGACTTCTCCTACAACCTTCTACCCGGTAAAGAAGCGGACTACGACTATACCTTCGCCACCAACGGCGGTTCTGAGATATTTGTACCCTTGAAAACCGTTTTCAATAAAACCTATCCCTTCGGTAGCGACGGTGTGGGGCGAGACATTCTGGTCAGGGTTATGTATGGAGCACGAATATCTCTTACAGTTGCTTTCGTGGCCTCCATAGTCAATCTCCTGATTGGAGTTGTCTTTGGCAGCATTGCGGGCTATGAGGGAGGACGAACCGATATCATAATGATGAGGTTTGTCGATATTCTGAACTCCATTCCTTTACTCATATACATCATCCTTATAATGGTTCTGGTCGGTAACGGTGGACTTTGGACCATGATTATCGCCCTGGGAAGTATTTATTGGGTTACTATGGCCCGGCTTGTCCGTGGGCAGGTTCTGTCCCTCAAGGGGCAGGAATTCGTCCTGGCAGCACGGGCTTTGGGCGTGAACCGGGGTCATATCATATCCCGGCATCTTGTACCAAACGCCATCGGACCTATCCTCATTTCAATGACGATGATGATTCCCCAGGCGGTATTTACCGAGTCTTTCATCAGTTTCATCGGCCTGGGTGTTTCAGCTCCCATGGCTTCCTGGGGTACCCTGGCTAATGATGCCCTTGGAGGGCTTTTCTCCTATCCATACCAGCTTTTCTTTCCGGCTCTTGCGATTGCAGTGACTATGCTGTCATTCAATTTCCTGGGTGACGGTCTGCGGGATGCTCTCGATCCCCGCCTGAGGAAAGGATAGGAGGCAACATGAATAAACCACTACTTGAAGTCAAAAATGTCAGAACTTCTTTCTTTTCCCATCTTGGTGAAATCCAGGCTGTCAGAGGTTCCTCTTTCACTCTGAATCATGGAGATGTCCTTGGTATCGTCGGCGAGTCCGGTTCCGGGAAGAGCGTAACAGCTCTGTCCGTTATGGGTCTGATCGAAGAACCGGGGAAAATCAAAGAAGGTGAGATTCTCTTCGACGGCGAAGACCTGGTTAAAAAGAGTCAATCGGAGTTGAGTGCATTGCGGGGGAATGAGATTTCCATGATTTTCCAGGACCCCATGACCTCCCTCAACCCGGTCTATTCCATAGAAAATCAGATGGTTGAAGTCATTCGCCGGCACAACAAAGGTATGGGCAAAAAAGAGGCTGTCGCCAAGGCGGTTGATATGCTCCGCCTCGTCGGTATCCCTGAACCCGAGAAACGTATCAGGAGTTATCCCCACGAGTTTTCCGGTGGAATGCGTCAGCGGGTTATGATTGCAACGGCTCTGTCCTGTGGACCGAGGCTGCTTATCGCTGACGAACCTACCACCGCTCTGGACGTCACCATTCAGGCACAGATCCTGGATCTGATGAACGATCTGAAAGAGCGGGTGAATGCATCAATTATCCTCATTACCCACGATCTGGGTGTTATTGCCGAAGTCTGCGATCACATTATCGTGATGTATGGCGGTACTATCATGGAAAAGGGGACCGAGAAGGATATTTTCTACGATCCCCAGAATCCCTACACCGTCGGTCTGCATCAGTCCGTACCTAAAGTATCGTCTTCCGATGAAAAGAAACGATTGGTACCGATCGAGGGCTCTCCACCGGATTTGATGCACCCTCCGAAAGGATGTCCATTTTCTCCCCGTTGTCCCCATGTAATGAAAATTTGTCTGGAGACACCTGCACCGACAATCCGTTTAAGTGAAACCCATACATCCGCCTGCTGGCTGCTCCATGAAGATGCCCCTAAGGTTGGAGATTACCAGAAGGGGGGAGAGATCCTTGAGTAACGATATGCCCCTTTTGGAGGTAAAAAACCTCCGAAAATATTTTAGAGTCGGTGACGGTGGAATCCTTGGCAGGAAGAAGTCCTATCTGAAAGCTGTAGACGGCGTTTCATTTCATATTGATCATGGAGAAACCTTCGGTCTGGTTGGAGAATCCGGCTGCGGGAAATCCACCACCGGACGGACCATTATCCGACTTTATGACGCCACTGCCGGCGAAGTGAACTTCGACGGCACTGATTTAACCCAGGTACCGGAAAAAGAGCTGCTTCCCTACCGGAAACGGATTCAGATGATTTTTCAGGATCCCTACGCATCGCTGAATGCCCGGATGACCGTCACCGACATCATCGGTGAAGGAATCTCCACCCACCATATTTCCGAAGGTGCCGAGCGGCAGGAGCGTATCTTCGACCTGCTCAATCGTGTGGGTCTGAAACGGGAGCATGCCAACCGCTATCCCCATGAGTTTTCCGGCGGGCAGCGTCAGCGCATCGGTATCGCCCGGGCGTTGGCCGTCGAGCCGGACCTGGTGATATGTGACGAGCCGATATCCGCCCTGGACGTATCGATACAGGCTCAGGTAGTGAACATGCTGGAAGACCTCCAGAACGAAATGGGCCTCACCTACCTTTTCATTGCCCACGACCTGTCGATGGTGAAATATATATCCGACCGCATTGGTGTTATGTATCTCGGTATGCTGGCGGAAGTCGCAGAGAGCGATGAACTCTACAATCACGCACAGCATCCCTATACGAAGGCGCTGCTTTCAGCCATTCCTATTCCCGACCCGGACCTCACAAGGACGAACAAACGCATCATCCTCCAGGGTGACGTACCTTCACCCATCGATCCCCCTGAGGGTTGTCGTTTTGCGTCTAGATGTCCTATCGCTTCGGAGAAGTGTGTGCAGATTACACCTGTGCTTACCGACCGTGGAGCGGGTCATTTCGTAGCCTGCCATAATGTATAGATAAAATAAGCCGCTGGCATCCGCCGGCGGCTTTTTCCTTTATGAAGTTTCCTGGTGGGAGGTGGGACTAACCGTCCAGCATCTCTGCGGCGGCAATGCCTATCTCCGTCCGGGGACCCAGATCAACAGCTTTTTGCAGGCTTATCCGGCTACCAGTCATATTGCCCTGTCCGTCGAGACTGTAGGCAGACAACAGCCACGCGGCCTGGGCTGCGTCGCCTTCTGGTTCTGTATCAAGAAAAATTGCTAAAACACTGTCAGCCTCATCATATTCCATACTCTCGATATATAAGGTGGCCACAACTATGGTGTATTCGGCAAGGAAAGGATCGTCGGATTCCGGATTGATGGACGAGAGTGTATTTCGGGCGGCTCTGGGATCACCCAGGATTTGCTCACAGATACCCAGGCGGAATGTGCATTCACGCTGAGTTGCCCCGGTTTCCCAGAGTGAACCTTCGGTAAATAAGTCCTGGGCTCCGATATAATCACCGTCATCAAACAGTTCCATGCCGTCCATCAGGTAATCGGAGGATTCATCTTCCCATGATATGAAGTCGTCAGATTCCGCTTCGGCAGCCCGAACAGCTGCAGCAGTATTCTGATTGTTGTTATCCCGTTTGAGTAATGATGAAAACTTGGAACCTATCAACTGGCGGAAATTAGCTTTCTCAGGTTCTTCGCCGATGAGATCAGATGATTCATAAACACCATCAGTGGTGATGGTAACCTTTCTGGCTCCTGCCGAAAGCTCGGCAAAACCTCGCCCGGAGAGGCGGACAGTGGACCCTGCAGGTATGATATCTCCGATACCGAGCTGTTTCCAGGTATCTCGGCCTTCCCGGTATTCCAGTTTTCCGTCGAGATAATCTACGTTGATATCCACGGCACTCAGTGGGATAGCGAAGCAGAGCAAAAGAATAACCCCTGTAACGATCGAGAAAGCTCGCTTGTTCATATGGTTAATATAACGCAAATCATTGTTCATAACAAAAAAAACGCCCGCCGGTTCAGAACCGGGGGCGTCATGTTAACTGACTAACCTTTGACTTTGACGGTGAAAGGTTTGGCTTCGGGTTTCTTCTTTAGATCGACAGTCAGGATGCCGTTCTTCATTGCCGCCTCTACGTCATTTTTGTTGACGTCTTCGGGCAGAACGAACGAGCGTTTCAGGTTTCCCTGTTTTCTCTCTCGAACGTACCAATTTACTTTGTCCTCTTCTTTGTTCTCTTTACCTTTTTTGTCCTTTTCAAGAACACGGGCTTCGATTACAACCAGATTCTCTTCAACCCGAACATCCACGTCTTCTGCTGTGAATCCGGGAAGGTCAGCCTCAATCCGGTAGACCTCCGGAGTTTCAGCAATATCAACGTTGAAGCCGCGGTGGGCAGGGGCTTTGCTGCTGTAAAGCTGATTAAACATCCGGTCCATGTCGTTGATCATATTGGCCGGTCGGTAAGATTTGGTGGTCATGTAGTTCATATGTATGCCTCCTCAGGCTTGTTTTAATTTTTCTCGTCGATCTAGGTCGACAGCAACATACACGCATATTGTGTGCCAACTTTTGAATGGGTGTGAATTAATGATTATGACATAAGGATATAGAAGTATCTGAATGATGCAGTTGTATAAAAAAATGCCTTGATGACCTCTGGCGAGGGCCCTGAAAATTCCCTGATTGGGTCATTTTGAGGCATCTGACTCAGCTGCGATTTCAACTGTGTCAAAAAAGCACAGCATGGGTCAAAATAGCGCGATTATGGTGTCGGTTGGGCTCAGATCTGTTTAGGGGAAGTCGACGGTGTTATATAAATGGGCCGTCTTAATTTCGTTGGCGCGGATTGTAATGGACATACGCCATCCGGGATCACCGTCTCCAGCCAGGTTGTAATACGAGTACCTGGTGGGGAAATCCGTCACGGGATCGACGACAACGACAGCGGGGTCCTTTCGATCACGGCGGTCAACTGTTCGATCTTTCCCTTTTCAATTCGCTGATCAAAGAACTGCATGTCCTCATCACAGTTGTTCAAACAATCACTGAAGACTCGTTTCAAAAAGTCCTCGGCCAACGACATGTTGTCACGCAAGTCAAAGAAGGCAGCTTCCGGTTCAATCATCCAGAACTCGGCTAGATGACGACTGGTATTGCTGTTCTCGGCACGAAACGTTGGGCCGAACGTGTAAACGCGACCGAGTGCTGTGGCGTAGGTTTCTGCTTCCAGTTGTCCGCTAACGGTCAGGAATGCCGGCTTGTCAAAGAAGTCATACGAATAATTGACTGGGCCACCTTTCTTCGCCAGCATTTCCAGGTCCAGCGATGTCACGCGAAACATCTCCCCCGCACCTT
>RCND010001077.1_pt1 | contig 15398 bp, 14 predicted proteins | sample 2041351 | NCBI WGS metagenome assembly RCND01 (sample SAMN09708230, study PRJNA481090) | Marine sediment metagenome, whole genome shotgun sequencing project. | biome: marine sediment; feature: ocean; material: sediment; isolation source: Sewage treatment plant 12B marine sediment (STP12B) ...
CGCAACAGCGTAACAATAACAATACTCTCTTCAATGAAGTAATTTAATTTTATGAATTACACCTTTCCAACATCAACAAAAATATATGGACTTCACTTTCTAATTATCATGCTCCTCCTGGTAATTTTGTTAGTATTATTAGCCGGCTGCTCCCAGCAGCCAGTAATCTTCACTCCTGAATCCGCCGCTCAAGAACCTATCGAGCCAACCTCCAATCCCACTCTTGCTCTTACATCCACCCCGCAACTACTCTCGCCTCCATATTTTGTGTGGATAGATCCTGCACTCCCTGAATCCGCGGGAGACCTTATTTCCCAACAAACAGAATTCAATCTATCAACCTCCCAAGAACAAGCTTTGATGACATTTTCAGCAGCAAAATCTGAGCAACTCATAGGTTCCTGGACTTACCTGTTAGTCGCCCCGTTTTATTCCAGCTTTGATAATATCCAGTACTCCGATTTGTCTTCTTTTTGGAAATCCGGATCAACAGATAATCCAGAATTTAGCAGTCTTATTATGAGCAAGGAAACAAAATTATTCCTCTCGCAATTCTGGGTCGTCCCCTATACTGAAGGACTTTCCATTATTGAGAACGACCTGATTTTGGAAGAGATCTGGTATGACTCTACGGCTCTTGCGATCATTCCTTTCGATCAATTAGAACCTTCATATAAGGTTATTTCCGTCGACAATCACAATCCCCTCACCTCATCCACAGATGATGACCTTTATCCTTTGACTTTTCCCATCTATCTGTCAATTCCAGATCCTGCATTATTTCAACCCTTTCAGGTGACTGATATTACTAACTTCGACCCCTCGAAATTAACTTCCGTGGCTTTGACTGGAGTAACCGCGATGGTCAGAGATACAGCGGTGATAATGGAAGAAAATGGAGTTCAATACCCCGGAGATGACATTCGTGATATTCTAATTACCGCAGATATCACCCACATTAATAATGAGGTTCCATTTGCCGCTGATTGTCCCCCGCCCGATTCAAATCAAGATTCACTTTCTTTTTGCTCAAGTGATTCGTATATTGAACTACTCGAATCTATCGGTACAGACATCATTGAATTGAGTGGCGATCATTTAAGTGATCATGGGGCCGATGCGATGTTCCACACCTTGGAAATCTATAACCAGCACGGGCTTGTCGTTTATGGCGGAGGGAAGACTCTTCAAGACGGCCTGGAACCTGTTTTCATCGAACATAACGGTAATAAGATTGCCTTCATTGGGTGTAATGCTAAATCTGCTGAAATCTATGGTAAAGCATCAATAACTGAGCCGGGAGCATCGAGATGCGATTTCGATTGGATGATACCGGAAATCAGCCGGCTTTCAGATGAAGGCTACCTGGTAATTTCTACAATGCAACATGAAGAAGTTGATAGTTTTTTCCCCATCGCCCTCCAGCTATATGATTTTCGCCGGTTATCTGATGCAGGAGCATCGATCGTTAGCGGTAGTCAAGCTCACCATCCCCAGGGCATTGAAATAACAGGATCCAAATTTATCCATTACGGTTTGGGAAATTTGTTCTTTGATCAATGGCACCTAGCAAGATACAATCCAGATCAACACATCAACAAAGATAAAGCTTTTATCGATTTTCATTACATTTATGATGGCAGTTATATTAACACCAGGCTAATTCCATTGCAATTTATCGACAATGCCCGCCCGCGTGTTATGACGGATGAAGAGGAAGATCTGCTCCTTGAGGATTTTTTTGAAGCTTCAAAATGGAATAATAGATGGATCTATCTATATGCCACTGGATATATTAAAATCTTGGAAAACCAATGAAAAACACAACAATTAGTAAAAAAGTATTTCTTTTAACCTTGCTGGTTATTAGTGCGATCTTCTTATTTGCCAGCCTTGATTTCTCTATTGCCTCTGCTTCTAACCCTTTTTCACCTCAGCCTTCCCTGTCAAACCCGCTCAGTTCTGAAGAAGCAGAAGAAGAGTCCAACATCATTCTCGTTATCGAGATCGTGATTGGTTTGCTATTAATCTCATCGCTTGTAGGTATTATCACCGAGAGGCTCAGAGTTCCTTACACTGCCGGACTGGTTGTTATTGGCCTAGTCCTGGCCCTGGTTGATCGAGTAGATATCAATGTAAGCCCTGAACTCTTTTTAGGATTACTGGTGCCGCCATTAATATTCGAGGCTGCTTTCCAGGTCAAAGCCCAGGATTTATTTAAGGATATTACACCTATCCTCAGCCTGGCAATTCCGGGAGTTTTATTAACCACCTTCTTGGTGGGAGGTGTTCTTTACTGGGGAACCGATTTCTCTCTGACAACAGCCCTTTTATTTGGTTCATTGATCGCCGCAACAGATCCTGTCGCCGTTGTAGCTCTTTTCCGCTCTCTTGGAGTCCCTCACAGACTGCAATTACTCTTAGAAGGTGAAAGTCTATTGAACGACGGGACTGCCATAGTGCTCTTTAATATGATGGTAACAATAGCCGTCACTGGCTATTTCAATCTCGGTGAAAGTGTTCTGAATTTCATTGTTGTCTCAGGCGGGGGATTAATCATCGGTTTAGTTTTGGGATTACTTATCTCGTTGGCGATCAGCATTATCGACAACTCATTGATCGAAACTACCCTCACGACTGTTCTTGCATTTGGTTCCTACGTTGTTGCTGAACAATTTCACGTCAGCGGAGTATTGGCAGTTGTCGCTGCCGGAATTATCAGCGGCAATCTCGGGCCCAGCCGAATGGCACCGACAACTCGTATTCTTGTTTTTAACTTTTGGGAATATGCAGCTTTCTTAGCCAACTCATTTGTTTTTCTATTAATTGGCCTCCAAATCGATCTGAATATTTTATTAACGGATTGGAAAGCGGTTCTCTGGGCTATTCTTGCTGTTCTGGTAGCCAGGGCAGCTTCAATTTACGGATTATCATGGATCGGCCCTGGTATTCCCAGAAGGTACAAACATGTTTTGTATTGGGGCGGACTAAGAGGTGCTATCTCACTCGCGCTTGCTCTCAGCTTACCTGCCAGTCTTGGCGAACAGGGTACGATAATTAAGTCGATGGCCTTTGGAGTCGTGTTATTCACCCTGCTTGTTCAGGGTCTTACCATGAAACCATTTATTAACCTCATGGGTTTAATAGATAAAGACCCTGCTCAGGAAGAATACGAAAAACTGAATGCAAGGTTGGTGATGGTCAGATCAGCTCACAAACAAATCGAAACAATGTACAAGGACGGTACGCTTTCCAGGCATGTATGGAATGTTATCTCCAAACCGCTAACAACACGTGCGGATACATTGACAGAGACCGCTGCCAATACCATGCACGCTCATCCTGATGTAGAAAACAAAGAATTGGAATCAGCCATTAAAGCTGTGCTAACCACAGAAAGAGCAACTTTGCGTTCTTTGCTTCGCGATGGAAGAATCTCTGAAGAGACTTTTTCCACCCTGGTTCACGAAGTCGACGGCGCTTTAACAGAAAATCAATCAGAATTGGTCCATTTACTAAGAACGCATACCGTCAAGAACATTGAGGTATTAATGACCATTGTCGTCCAAGATAAGGACGTCCAAAAGATCTCTAAACTCCTTGAACCATATGGATATCCTATGACCCATATAGCAAGCACGGGTGGTTTTTTAGGTCACCGGAATGCTACAGTTCTCATCGGACTTCCAAAAGGGAAACGGCTTGAGATCAGAAAATTACTTGAATCCGCCAATGTTGCAAATCTCAAGATCGATTCTGTAGAACCGAAAATATCTCCCGAGCTTGCTCATGATGGTGCAACGATCTTCAGCCTGGATATTGAGCGATACGAGGAACTATAACTATGAAAATGATCTTAGCCATAATGCCCACTAGTCTCAGTGAAGTTGTTTCAGTTGAACTTTTGGATGCTGAATACAGAGTCACAAAATTCGCTTCAACTTCTGGTTTTCTATCTGGAGGCACAACCACACTAATGGTCGTTGCTGATCATGACAAAGTAGAAAACGCCTTAGGGTTGATTAGAAATCTTGTTCCTACTTCTGATCCTACTGATTCAGCTCATGCCCGGGTAACGATCTACGTTATGCCAGCCAAAGATTTTGAGAGAGTTTAATATGGATAAAATGATGATTTTTGCTATATTAGAAGATGCTGAATCCGAATCCGTGATGCGCGCCATGCACGATGCAGGTCACCCCTTAACTTTAATTGATTCGACAGGTGGTTTATTGCGTCGCGGTAACAGCACTTTAATTGCCGGCGTTGATGCAACTGACGTTGATGATGTGATACAGCTGATCAATCAGGAGTGCAGCTCTAGCGTCAATCCATTTAAAAAACGGGCAACTATAATGGTATTTGCAGTGGAGCATTTTGAGCAAATCTCATAAAACCTACAAATCCGTATATTCAACTTCATCGAAAGACAACCTGGGTTATAATATATTTTTGACAATATTCTTTGATTCAGAGGAAGATTTCTATGTGGTTGTTAACAATCCGCGTACCTGGCAAAGAACCCCAGAAATATACTCTTAAACCAGGGGGAAATACCATCGGCAGGCATCCCAATAATGATATTGTGATTGCTGAGCCCTCTGCATCAAGGCAGCATGCCAGGATTGATTACAACCGCAGTACCGACACAGCTCTTTTACAGGATCTCACAAGCACGAACGGAACTTACATCAACCGCAGGCGACTCTCTTATACTTACAGACTTCAGCATTTGGATATGATCCGCATTGGCAGCTCTACCATCAATGTAGTCATTCGCGGCACTGATGAACCACTTGATACCGTTCGCGGTCCCCAGAAATTTACTCGAGAGAGGTTGCTCGAAGCCCTTGATCATCATACTGTTCTGATGTACCAAATTTCAGAACGCCTTAACACAGTCATGAATCTTTCTGACTGCCTGGAGGAAATCGCCTTCCTGATGAAACAGGCTATGGGCGCAGACAAATGCAAGGTAATCCTCAAGGAACAATTTGATGAGATGGAAGATTTCGGCTTTCCATCAACCCTCGCTCAGTCAGCTATTACTGAAAAATCTGCTGTTGTAATTCCGGATATGGCCCAGAGCGATGCCGCTCAAGATAGCGAAAGTGCTACACTCTTAAAGATCAAAAGTGCACTTTGCGTTCCTATCATGACCGAAAATGAGATCATAGGCTTGATCTACATGTACAAATCCAGGCCTGATTCGCTACCATTCACAAATACAGACCTCCAGGTCGCTATTGCCATCAGCCATCAGGCAGCACTTACTATTCAACGAGTTAATTTGCTCAATAAGGTCCAGCAGGAGCAAAGCTTACGACAAATGTTCCAGCGTTTTGTTTCTCCCCAGGAAGTTGATTACGTTCTCCGCGACTACGATCTTCATGGCACATTACCAGGATTAAAGGAAAGAACGATCTCAGTCCTGTTTGCCGATATTGCCAATTCCACTGGACTGGCAGAAGCAATGGGTGCCCAGGATTTCGGCAAGATGCTCAATAATTACTATCTTGGAGTTACCAATATAATTTTCGAAAATAATGGCGTAGTCAGATACCTGGGAGACGGCGTATTATCAGTTTTTGGCATGTCAGACGAAAAGCTAAACCACAAATTAAAAGCACTAGAATCTGGAATTTCCATTATAAATCGAATGAAAAACCTGTCTAACGAGTTTGATCAGCCAATTAACCTTCGCCTTAGCGTAAAATCAGGCAGAGCTGTTGTTGGTTATGTTGGCACAAGTGAAAGAGTTGAGTTCACAGTTTTGGGAGATATGGTCAACGTTGCTAAAGGCATGAATCGATTTGCTAGTCCTAACAGCATAATAGTAGGCGACAAAGTCTATAAAAGTCTTTCCAAAGATTTCAATATGTCTAAACTAGATTCGATCATCATCAAAGGACGAAAAGGGCAAGTAAAGATTTACGAAGTCAACCTAGAAAAACAGTAAGCTTTGCGTTTTCAAGATACTGATACTAGAGCACCCGAGAGGGTGCTCTCTATTTTATATAAACCATTACCAAGCGAGACGAATTAATGAGCACCGATCAAAATTCAAAAGAATTAACAGAAAAACAGGTTTATTCAATCGCGGGCGGCCATCTATTTCATGATCTATACACGTCTTTTTTAGCGCCGCTCCTTCCCACCTTGATGGATAGTCTCTCCATTAACTTAACTGCTGCAGGACTACTTACGAGCATGTCAAGATTGCCATCTATCTTAAATCCACTAATCGGCTATATAGCTGACAAAACGGGGGCTCGTTATTTTGTCATATTCGCCCCTGCTTTTACAGCAACCTTTATGAGCCTGATCGGAAGCACCAATTCACCAATAGCATTAGGAATCATACTATTTCTTGGAGGTGTAAGTTCCACAATTTTTCATGCATCATCACCAGGATTAGTAGCCAAAGCGTCAGAAGCCAGGAAAGGTTTTGGAATGAGTGTATATATGGCTGGCGGTGGCATTGGCAGAGGGATTGGTCCTTTGCTAGCAGTATTTGCAGTGTCTTTTTGGGGTTTATCAGGCCTTTGGCGGCTCATGTTTTTGGGATGGGGAGTCAGTATAATTCTATTCTTCCAGTTCCGTAATTTTGAGTTCAAACCCAAAGAAAGATATTCCCTTCGCGAAGACCTGCCATTTTTCAAACGCTTCTTCATTCCTCTGGCTTTTGTGTTGATCTTGCGCTCAGCTTTGACCGCTTGCCTGAGCACTTATTTGCCCGTGTATATGGTTCAATCAGGCACTCCACTCTGGTTAGCTGGGGCTGCGCTTTCCATCCTGGAAATTTCGGGGGTTATTGGTGCGCTCATCCTAGGCCCATTCAGCGATAAAATCGGTCGCAAAAAGATCATCATCGTATCGATAATATTTTCAGCTACTCTCGTACCAATATTCCTGCAATTATCTGGCTGGGCAGTTTTCCCGATTCTGATATTGATTGGATTTTTCAGCACTTCAACCGGTACTATCTTTTTAGCCCTTGTCCAAGATAATTTCCAGCATCATCGCGCTACAGGAAACAGCATCTATATTCTATTAAGCTTCCTATCAAACGCCTTGATGTTAATTGTCATCGGTTTGATTGGGGACAATTTCGGTCTCAGTCTTGCTTACTGGATAAGCGCGTTTGCAGCTCTTTTATCGATTCCTGTAATGCAGTTCTTGCCTTCATTCAATCCAGATGAGATCCCTAATGGATAACAAACCCGAGCTCACAATACGAGGTATATTGATTACATGGTGGCCGTTGGCTTTGAGCTGGTTTTTAATGGCCCTTGAATTACCTGCGTTAAGCGCAATTATCGCTCGTCTTGCTGACCCCAAGATAAATCTAGCAGCGTATGGGGGGATCGTTTTCCCCTTAGCACTGATCATCGAAGCTCCGATCATAATGCTCCTGGCAGCCTCGACTGCTTTGAGTAAAGATTGGGAATCGTATCGAAAGATCCGCAAGTTTATGCACACAACGGCTGGAATTCTCACAGTTCTCCATATAATCATTGTCAGTACTCCTCTATACTTTCTCATAACCAGACAGATCATTGGCTCTCCCGAAGAAATCATTATTCCTGCCCGATACGGACTGGCAATCATGCTTCCATGGACCTGGTCAATCGCTTATCGACGTTTTAATCAGGGTGTTTTGATACGCTTTGGTCACTCGATTATTGTGAGCCAGGGCACATTTGTTAGATTAGCTGCCGACATTATCGTCCTTGTAATTGGATATGTAATTGGTTCAATTCCCGGGATTGTAGTTGCCACAGCAGCTGTTGCAGCCGGAGTTGTAAGCGAAGCAATTTTTATTGGTATCAAAGTCAAACCTGTGATCAACAACCAGCTCCGCAACGAGCCTGAAATAAGTCCGCCTCTAACAAAAGCTTCATTTCTTCAATATTACATCCCTCTAGCTCTTACATCGCTAATCACTCTAATTTCACAGCCTTTGATCAGCACTGCACTGAGCAGAATGCCCATGGCCTTGGATTCTCTTGCAATCTGGCCGGTCCTTTCCGGTCTCCTTTTTATTTTTCGCGCACCAGGTGTTGCCTATAATGAAGTCGTGGTTACCCTGCTCAACAATCCTAACTCCTACCGTAAGTTAAGGAAATTTGCGATTATCTTAACTTCTGTGACGTCAATACTCTTGTTCATAATAACAATCACTCCGCTTTCCTCGATCTGGTATATTAAAATTTCCGCTCTCCCTGCCACATTGATCGCTCTTGGAAATACTGCTCTCTGGTTTAGCTTATTGATCCCAGGCGCTAATGCGCTCCAGAGCTGGTATCAGGGCATTCTTCTGCAATCTGGAAAGACAAGGGGTATCACTGAAGCAGTTGGAATCTTCTTGCTGGTTACAATTGCGACATACATAATAGGCATCCTGCATGGTAAATATCCAGGAATCTATATAGCCGCGCTCGGTTTTTCTTTAGGTATGGTCTGTCAGGCTGCTTGGTTAAAATATAAATGCAAAGCTGCGACACTTGAATTTACTAGCCCTTCTTAAAACAAAAACACTTTCTATAAGAAAGTGTTTTATCAGCTCCCCGGGCGGGATTCGAACCTGCAACCTATCGGTTAACAGCCGATTGCTCTACCATTGAGCTACCGGGGAATTTTTACTGCGGCAAGATTATAAACAGAGATCATAGGTGTGTCAAGCCAATCCATTAAGGGTTTAAATATTTTTCTTCGATTCTGTTTGTAAATCAAATTATTTTCAAATATTTTTATTCGATATTGCAGTTATGATAACTCCATATATTTGACGGGAAACTTGCTTAAATGTATAATCCCTTAGGTATTCAAATCCAATTGGGGTATTAATGGCATTAAAAGGGAACCTGAGAGACTTTTCATTTTCTCAGCTTTTGAATCTAATCAGTCTGGCAAAAAAGACTGGGACTCTCCAAGTCCACGGTCCTGAAAAAGCCGCGTCGATTTCATTTGACTCCGGCAAATTAAGCTATGCGCAGAATAGCAAAAAAGACCATGGACTCGCTGCAATCCTGCTCCGCAGCGAAAAGCTCACCGACAAACAATACCAGGTTATCAAGGATAAAGCCAATAATATTGGAGACAAGGAATTGGGATTGATGTTAATTAATTCCAATTATGTCACCCAGGACGAGATCCTTACCAGCCTTAAACAGGAATTCGTTTCTACTGCCAACGATCTCTTCACTTGGGAAGAGGGTATTTTCCATTTCGAAAATAATCTCGAGCCTTCTGCAACCAAGATCTCTCTATTAATAAGCTTGGAAAACATCATTATCGAAGGTTCCAGACAGCTGCAAGAAATGGAACGTTTGCAGGATGAACTTCCGAGTCTCGATATGGCTCTAAAGTTTACAGAAAATCCCGGAACAAATATCCGCAATGTAAATCTAAGCGTCAAAGAATGGCGAGTTGTTTCTTTTATCAATCCCAAGAATTCAATGAAACAAATTGCTAAAACCACAAAACTTGACGATTTTGAATTCAGAAGGATTGTTTATAGTCTAATCCAGGCCGGATTAGTTGAGATCATTCGCCCAGAAGGCGTTGCTCCACCTACATCCAAAGTTCCTAGTCTCCCAGTGGAAGGAGCGGAAGAACAGAAATCCCTCGTCAACCGGCTTATCACCCGGATACGTTCTTTATAAGTAGAGAAATTGTAATTATTGCGCCAAAGGGAAGCACCCTATGCAAACCGTCAAAATGGTTGTCACCGGTCCATTCAGCTCCGGCAAAACTCAATTCATTCAAACCGTGAGTGAAATTGACGTTGTTGCTACCGAACGGAAGATTTCTTCCGAATCAGAAAGAATCAAAGAGACCACGACGGTTGCTATGGACTTTGGCAGGATCACAGTTGATGATGATTTGGTTTTATACCTCTTTGGAACCCCCGGCCAGAAGCGCTTTGATTTCATGTGGGAAATACTTTCTGAAGGAATGCTTGGCTTTGTTGTGATGGTTGACAGCTCCAGGCCTGAAACTTTCAGGGAAGCCAGACGAATTCTTGAGACTTTTCGAGCTTATGCCCCCACCCCCTACGTTGTTACCGCCAACAAACAGGATTTAGAAGATGCCTGGGATCCCGAGGACATGCGTATCGCTCTCAGACTTGCTCCCGATGTAAAGCTGCTTCCTTGCACCTCGACAGATAAAGAGTCCGTCAAAAACGCTCTACTTGAGCTTCTTTACAGCATTCTCGAGAGAATGGATTCGGATTAATTTAATCATATTGCGAGAATCAAAAACAGGCCTAGAATCCCGATGGCCTGTTTTTTTATTTATTATTTTCTTAGATCTTTATATTCGTATAAGATAGACCACACGCGCCGAGCAGCTTCAATTTGGATATTTATTGACATTTTAGAATCCCCTCTGGTCCGATCGGCAAAGTAAATTGGAATTTCACTAATTGAAAACCCACTCAAATAAGTGATGTAGGCCATTTCAACCTGAAATGCATACCCCTGAGATTTTACACGATCCAAGGGAATTCCCAGCAATGTATCCCTTCTCCAGGCTCTAAATCCCCCAGTCACATCCTGTATGGGCATCCTAAGAATTACCCGGGCGTAAAAATTTCCAAACGAAGATAATCCTTTGCGCCAGATAGCCCACCGATCATCCAGGCTTCCTCCGGAAACATATCTTGATCCCAAGATCATATCTTTTTCTTTAAGTCCTTCAAGAAGATTTAATACTTTCTCAGGATTATGAGAAAAATCAGCATCCATCTGGACTATTTGGTCTGCGCCTCGATCCAGACTATATTTGAATCCTTCCAAATACGCCGTGCCCAATCCCTTTTTTCCTTCCCTGTGTAAAACAGATATCACTCCAGGATATTGCTGTTTTAGCTTATCGGCAATATCACCCGTGCCATCCGGGCTGTTATCATCTACCACAAGAATATTTAAATCAGGAATTTTCAGATCAAACAGAGAATTAATGATCAGCGGTAAATTTTCTTTTTCGTTATAGGTTGGGATGACTATCGATGTATTCATATCCTCGTTTTTAAAATATATTAATCTAAAGGTGATTTTAAGATCTCGAACTCACAAACTTGGTCTCCTAGAGCAATACACTTTGTTTCGGTGATATTAAATTCTTTTCCTCCCGAAACCCAATGCAGGCCTTCTTTCAATAAACCAACCATGTAATAACAGACGGCATGGTCCTCACCAGTTCTTCCCCAACAAACTGGGCAGCGTTTGATATGATACAAAAACTTCTCTTCTGTTTCTTCAAGAGTCGTTATCTGATCGCTTTTTTCTGAGAAGATCCTAGCCATTGCATTTAAACCGAATCTGATCTTTTTTTGCATAGGCAGAATCCGGAATGCCGGATCTCCTACACCTGCTAATGCGCCGTAATCTTTTAAAACATCATCAAAAGTAGTTCTTCCGATCCTTAAAGCTAACCCCCTTCCACCCCTTTCTCCATAGATCTCTTCAAGAGATTTAGTAATCATAGAAAAATGGGAAAAATCAAAAGCTCTATCAAAATTATCTGGGGGTAAATCTTCACATAATGAAGATAAATGAGCAAAATTTAATATTGCCATTAAGCCATTCTCACCAGTAATTTCTCTGGTGGACTCGAGATAAATCCTGGCGAATTTATTGGTATTAAAATACCCACTTTCAGGAATTATTTTCATAATCGAAAGATGCCTATCAGATCAACTCAGATAACGCATCAGCGGTTCTTTTTATGTCCAGGAAGATCAATCCTAGTTTGGCATTAACACTGGCCATAACTGTTAATACTGCATCTTGACCCACAGAAGTCAGCATAACATATCCGTTATCACCCCTGATGTAAACCTGATCTAAATCTCCTCGCCTGAGCTCAATTGATATTCTTTCCCCCAATGATAACATTGCAGCGGACATAGCCGATACCCGATCCTCTTCAACGCTTCCAGGCAGCGCAGATGCAATGATCAACCCATCAACACTCACTAATGCAGACGCCTGAATATCAGGGGATGATATTTGCAATTTTTTCAATTCTTCAACCATTTGTTTGGATCTGGATCCAGGCAATTGCCACTCTCCCTGCTATAAATTCGCAAAACTCATAAATATTAAAATTACCTAAAAAAGGTTAACATAATGGTATAACTGTGTCAAGCAACACACCTTACTAATAACTGACAGCTGATAAAACCCTAATTCTCTCATAATTAAATTTAATATCAGTCCCCTATTTTAACTTTTAACGTACGTATCAGGACATATTTATGGATATCTTTACTAAATGTAAGAATTATTCAGTTGTCCGTGATGCCCAGGCTTCGGGCCTTTATCCTTATTTTATCCCTCTCACAGAAAGTGAAGGAACGGTTGCTGAGTACAAAGGCAAGAGCTTGATAATGTGTGGTTCAAATAACTACCTGGGCTTGACCACCCACCCAGAGGTCCAGGAAGCCGCCAGAGAGGCTATCTCCCGCTTTGGCACCAGTTGTACGGGTTCCAGGTTCCTCAATGGCACATTAGAGCTGCATGAACGCCTCGAAAATGAATTGGCAGACTGGGTTCAAAAAGATAAAGCCTTGGTATTTTCAACGGGAATGCAGGTGAATCTCGGCACGATCAGCTCGCTTGTTGGCAGAAAGGAATATATCATTTTGGACAGGGAAGACCATGCTAGCATTGTTGATGGCGCCAGATTAAGTTATGGAGAATTAATCCGTTATAAGCACAATGATATGGAAGACCTGGAAGGTAAATTGTCGCGCCTTCCGGCCGACAAGGGAAAATTGCTTGTTGTTGATGGTTTATACAGCATGGAAGGAGATATAGCGCGTTTACCAGAAATTGTCCCCCTCTGTAAGCAATTTGGAGTACGCCTTATGGTAGACGACGCTCATGCCGTTGGCGTCCTCGGTGGAGGTCGGGGAACTGCCGCTCATTTCGGCCTGACAGATGAAGTAGATCTGATCATGGGCACATTCAGTAAATCTTTCGCGTCTATTGGCGGTTATCTGGCAGGCGACGCAGATGTTATAGATTTTGTTAAACATAACGCTCGTTCTCTAATATTCAGCGCCAGCATTCCAGGCCCCAGTGCAGCTGCTGCCATTGCAGCTCTTAATATCATGCGGCGTGAGCCCGAAAGGATCGAGCGAGTAAACAAAATTGCTGATCGGATGCGTAAAGAATACAAAAACCTCGGTTTTGATATCGGTTTCTCAGAAACTCCCGTAATCCCGATCATTATTGGTGATGATACGCTTACATTACAAGCCTGGAAAAAACTTTTTGAAAATGGGCTTTTTGTAAATCCGATAATCAGTCCGGCTACTCCTCCCGGCAGGCAGCTATTACGGACTAGTTATATGGCTACACATACAGATCAGCAGCTCGATCAAGTCCTGGTTATTTTTGAAAAAGTTGGTAAAGAGCTTGGTTTGATTTAGAAGCTATAAATTCTATGTCCACTGCCCACGCCTGAATACTTACGTATTCAGGCGTAATAGTATCCAGATCCCTTATTGGAAGGAGATCAATAATGACACTTAAGCTGTACCACGAAGACAGTTATCTCGATAAATTCTCAGCCAAGGTCTCTCAGCACGACCTGGATAATCATGGCATAATTCTGGACCAGACAGCGTTTTATCCCGGCGGTGGAGGACAGCCTAATGACAAAGGTCTTTTAACCCTACCGCCAGGTCCTATCTCTATCGAAAAAGTTAAAATAGTTAATGGCCAGATCGTCCATTTCTTGCCATCTGACGCGCCCCTTCCAGAAATTGGCACATTGCTGGATTTCGAGCTTAACTGGGATCTCCGCTATCAATTGATGAGAACCCATACCGCAATGCATATCTTGTGCGGCACAATTTTCCGGGATTATGGCGCTTCTGTTACCGGCGGAAATATGACTCCACTCCAAGGTAGAATGGATTTTGAATTTGCATCACTCCAAAAAGAACTAGTTCTAGTCATTGAGGATGCTGTTAACAGCGAAATCGATAAAGCCTCACCTGTGTCTTGGCGAAGCATCCCGCGGGATGAGGCCTTTCAGATCCCGGACTTGATCCGTACTAAAATAAACCTCCTTCCAAAACATATTGCTGAAGTTCGTGTTGTAGAGATCGAAGGATTGGATCTGCAAGCTGATGGGGGTACTCACGTGAAAAATACAAGCGAGGTAGGAAAGGTCAGAATCAATGATTACAAAAGCAAAGGTCGAGAAAATAAGCGCATCTATCTTGAAATCCTAACCTAAAAAGGTTTATTTTGAATATCAATCGCCAACGCTGGGTTGCTGTTGCAATATTCTTTTTATTTATGCTTCTCCATCAGACGGATCGATTATTAATCGGGCCATTGACCTCTCCTATCATGGAAGAGTTCAACCTCTCCGAAATTCAAATGGGCGGTATCATTACCGGCTCGCTAATTCTGGGCAGTATTTTTTATCCGATCTGGGGTTTTCTTTACGATCGATTTGCCAGGCCGAAATTACTATCGCTTGCTTCTTTTTTATGGGGAATCACAACCTGGTTGAGCGCGATTGCCCCCACGGCGAGATTATTCTTGATATCACGCGCTTCTACAGGTATTGACGATTCCAGTTATCCCGGCATCGGAACCTTAATCTCTGATTATTTCCCACCTAAACAACGCTCTATGATTTTTGGTTTTTTACAGCTTTCTATTCCATTAGGTTATTTACTTGGTCTCCTTCTGGCGTTAAACTTTTCACCCAGGTATGGTTGGAGGACGATCTACTTATTTACAGGATCATTAGGTTTAGTATTAGCTCTCTTGATTTACTTTGGAGTTAAAGACATTCCAAGAGGTTCTAGCGAACCTCAATTCTCTTCAATAAATGATCTTGAAACTACCAAAGTTCAGTGGAAAGATATACCCGAATTATTGAAGATCCGCAGCTTAAGATATCTTTTCCTCCAAGGCTTTATAGGCGTACTTCCCTGGCAAGTGATTACATTCTGGTCATTCAGGTATCTGGAAGTAGAAAGGAACTATTCTCCTGAAACGATATCATCGACTATGGTTCCGGCGGTTTTAATGATAGGGGCTGGATATTTTCTTGGTGGAGTTTTAGGGGATCTTGCCTATAGAAAATTCAAGACCGGTAGATTGATCGTATCTGTTGCCGGTATCATTTTAGGAGCAATTCTTTTGACAGTTACCTTGTCATTACCCCTAGAAAACGTATACGCCTTCAGGATCCTACTATCTCTTACCTGTTTCTTTATCCCCCTGGCTTCTCCCAACATAGCCACGTCGGTATATGATGTAGTTCTTCCTGAAGTCCGGAGCACTGCTACATCTATCCAGTATTTCCTGGGAAATATCGGTTCTGCCTTTGCTCCGTTATTGGCCGGCGCCATCAGC
>RCND010001078.1_pt1 | contig 15372 bp, 8 predicted proteins | sample 2041351 | NCBI WGS metagenome assembly RCND01 (sample SAMN09708230, study PRJNA481090) | Marine sediment metagenome, whole genome shotgun sequencing project. | biome: marine sediment; feature: ocean; material: sediment; isolation source: Sewage treatment plant 12B marine sediment (STP12B) ...
TAATATTATTAATGCACGAACTGAAGAAATTGAAGAATTAAAAATGCTTTACGAACAAAGTACAGAAGTTGCTAATACGGAGTTAAATGAAGTGAATCTTTTTTACAAAAAGAAAATTAAGCGCCTAACAGAAGAGCAAGTACAAGCTGTAGAAGCTAGAGCTAAACTAGATTCGAATTTAGAGACCATTAGAATAGCTACTGAATTTGAGAAAAGAAGACGAATCAAAAGGGCTGCCTTTGATAATGAAGAGGACCGGTTTTCTCAAGATAGAGCGATGCTAAAAAATATTAAGCAAACAACAACCTTGAGTACTAAACCGCTAAAAGTTGAAGATTTTGATTTTGGTAAAGACCAAGGGAATAGTATTAAAATTTTAAAGAATGTTAATAATATTGAAAGTGGTTATTATGTTGTCATTGCTGTTCATAGTGATGTTAAAAAAAGAAATAAGTTTTTAACCAACGTTGTGGCATCAGGAAGAAACAATGTAGATTTCTTCTACGATGTTAACACAAGTGAATATTACATTTACTATGATAAATTTGATAGTATAACAACTGCAAATGAAGCATTAAAATCTAAAGGAAATAGTCCTTATAATACAGAAATGTCCATCATTAAGATAGAAAATTAATAGTTAAGCACTAGTTCGCCAATCTAACGCCCCTTAAGAAAGCGAATTTATAATAACAAGTATCATGAAAAAACTAACGCTCATTGATTCAAAAGTTTTAAGATCTCAACTTGCACAGAGTTGTAATAATATAGTGAGACTATGTTCTGGTTCGCTTTTTCCACAAAAAAACAGGAATACCGCGTCTCTTGCCGTTTTCAAAAGACTGCCCTATCAGCTGGTTTTTGTATTTACATTGCTTTTTAATTTAAATGCATTTGCCCAGTTAGCTGTTCCTTTTACACCAAGATTAGATGGTGGAAGCATAAAGGTAAAAGGCGATGTGGTATTTATTGGCAACAGTATTGTGACAGGTGCAGGACTACCTCAACCTTATAACGGTAATGGTATTAATAACAATAATGAAGGGGTTTATATTAATGTCGCGAGTGGTGGCGATCCAAGTATTTTTAGTTCAAGTAGTGCTGAATTAATTACAAATAATTCTTGTAAGCGCATTGTATATGCAGGTTTATACTGGGCTTCTGTCTATCCGCTTGAAGTCGCCAACAATCAGAGTGTACAGTTTCAAGGGACACCGAGATTAGAAGACTGGAATCAAATAAAATTTAAACTGCCTACTGGTGGATTTATTGATTTAGTTGCGGATAATGACGCTGACGCGCCTGGTGAAGAAGATGATATTATTTTTGATGGCTATGAATATTATGGTGCAGGAGTCGAAAATTCTTTTAAGGATTCACCAATTATATGTTATAAAAATGTAACCGATTTAGTTTCAAATTTAGCTGATTCAGATGGAAATTACACGGTCGCTAACCTAAGAGCAACAAGAGGTCGCCGTCGCGGTGGCTGTTCTGCAGGTTGGACCTTAGTTGTTATTTACGAGAGTCCTACGCTACCAAGTAAATACATTACACTATTTGATGGTTATGCTGGTGTACAAGGTGGTGCCGAATTGGATATTCCGGTTTCAGGTTACCAAACCTTACCTGCTCCATACCCTGTAAATGCAAATATTGGTGTTGGTGCTTTAGAAGGCGATATCGGTATTGGTGGTGACTCTTTTCGATTTAGAGCAAGTACAAATCCTAATTACACAGTGATTTCAGATGCGGTAAACCAAGCTAATAATTTCTTTAATTCAACAATTACTCTTGATGGTGTACATAATTTAAATAGAAATCCGGCGAGTAGAAACACATTGGGAATGGATATTAATAACGTCAATATACCTAATCCAGGAAATATTGTAATTCCTAATGATGCCACTGCTGGAGATTTAAAATTAACAACTAATGGTGATGGTTATGGTGCCTTTGTAGCATCCTTTTCGGTTGAAATTATTGAACCAAAAATCACACTGACCAAAGTAGTTGAAGATGAATTTGGAAATAACATTGGTGGGCAAACATTAAATCTTGGACAAGAGTTGACCTACGCCATTGGTTATCAAAATACAGGAAATGACGATGCTACGAATTTTATAATTCGAGATATTCTCCCTATAAATACCATATTCGATTATCCTGCTGGCCTCACATTGCCTCCGGGTGTTACGGTTCAGAGTTATACTCCTGCAACACGCGAACTTATATTTTCGATTGAGGATTCATATGTTGAAGAGTTTGATCCTTCTTATGAACTTAGAATTCAGGTAAAAGTAGTTGAAAGTTGTCAAGAGCTTTTGGATATGTGTTCAAATTTAATCCAAAACCAAGCCTTTGCAAGTTATAGCAGTGAAACAAACCCATCACTACTCATCAGTAACGATCCAAGTTTTAGTGCTAATACCGGCTGCTTATTAAAACCACAGACAACAAACTTTTTAGCAAGTTTAACCGATTGTATTTTTGAAGAGGAAGTGACGTTATGTGCTACTTCAGTTGATATTACAGCTGCAGATGGTTATGATTCTTATGTTTGGTCTACTAGTCCAAGTGGATCCCCAATTGGAACAACACAGACCATTACAGTTAATGCAACAGGTACTTATTATGTTAGAAATAATGCGGTTGCACCCTGTCAATCTATTGATCAAATATTCAATGTTGTATTATTTGGGAATCTAACGAACAACCCCGTAATTCCTTTTGCTGATGAGGTCGTTACCTGTCCTAATGATGGAAAATTATTACCAAATATATTTCTCTGTGGGGCAAGTGATTCAAGACTTATAGAAACTAATATTACGGATGCAAATTCAATGATTTGGGAACAACTTGATGAGTCTAGTTGTGATGCCGTTATTAACTCCGACTGTGCCAATGAAGATAATTCTTGTATATGGAATGAAGTTGGAACGGGATCAAACTTTTTGGCCAATATGTCTGGTCAGTTTAGACTTACGATAAATTACGACGGTGGCTGTTTTGTTCAGTTTTATTTTAATGTCTATCAAAACTTATTAAACCCAACAGTAATAGCTTCTGATATTATTTGTACAACCCCAGGGAGCATCACTGTTAACAATGTGCCGTCTGGTTACGAATACAGTTTAGATGGTGCAACTTACCAGACGAGTAATGTGTTCTCAGTAAATATACCAGGATTTTATACTGTATATATTAGACAGATTAACGTCCCTACTAATCCTTGTATTTTTACAGCACCTGAGGTACAGATAAGAGACCGAAACTTTACAGCCTCATCGACGGTAGTACAACCATTTTGTAATAGTGAATTAGGTAGTATTTATTTGGCAGCAAATGATGCTGATCCTCAATATTTCTTTTCACTTTTCAATGGCGGGACATTAGTAAATAGTGTTGGTCCAGTTATTGATAGTGACTATACTTTTGCAAATTTAAACCCAGGAACTTATACAGCGACTATTGAGACTGAAAATGGTTGTATATTTTCTGAGGATATTACGATTATAGAACCACCTATATTAACCGTAACGGCAGCTATAACAATTCCGTTATCTTGTTTAGATGGTGAGATTACCATTTATCCTCAAGGTGGTACTCCTCCTTACTTCTATTTTATAAACAGTGCAACAGATTTTCAAACTGTACCTGAATTTACTGTGACCACTGCTGGTGTTTATGATATAACAGTCATTGATGTTAATAACTGCTCAGCAAGTACATCAATTACCGTAGATCCGATACCCGAACCAGATTTTAACATTTCTACTGCGGATATTCCTTGCGGTGGAACTGGCGATACAGGGACCATAACTATAAATGTGACCAACCCCAACGGAAACACAATTCAGTACAGTATTGATGGTGGACTAACTTTTGTGAATTCAAATGTATTTACAGGCCTTATACAAGGTGATTATGATGTCGTGATCCAATATACCGCAGGTAGTGCAATCTGTGATACTAATTTACAAACAGTAACAATTGTAGAAAATCCGGCTATTTCAGGAGTCGCAGAATTAACAGCCCCGTATACTTGTATTTCAGATGGAATCATAACAGTGACTTCAATTGTTGGTGGTGACGCACCATTCACTTACAGTATTGATGGAGTTACATTTCAAACGAGTTATACCTTTATAAATTTAACTCAAGGCACTTACAATATTACAATTAGAGATGCTAATAATTGTACTTCAGTTACCAACGATATTACTATAGATGCACTAAATCCACCAACGGATTTACAGTTTGATAGTTCACCTGTAACCTGTCCTACTAATACATCAACAATTACAATTACAGGAGTAACCGGAGGTACTGGAATATTAGAATATCAAATCATTGCACCGACTGCTGCAGCCACAACTTCTCAAACCTCAAATATCTTTTTAGGTTTAGAACCAGGAACGTACACATTCCAAGTTATAGACGAAAATGATTGTGAATACATTGAAACTTATACGATCGATCCAATTACAAGTCCGACCATTAACGTTGTTTTAACTGAAGGGCTCGATTGTACTGCGACACCCGATGCTTTAATTTCAGGAGTAATTACAGGATCGGCGCCTTTCACATATGCGGTATCAATTGATGGAGGTTCTTATACGGCTTTAGGGTCTACAGGGACAACTTTTACTTATACAACAGCTAATGCTGGCACCTATCAGTTTGAAATTACTGATACTAATGGCTGTATCGCAGAATCATCAATAATTACGGTGAATCCTATATCACTGCCCGCCCTAAGCTTAGTTACTCAAATTAAACCAATATTATGTAATGGCGATTCAAATGGTCAAATTGATATCACTATAGATACAACGGTGGGCACACCTCCATTTGTCATAAATATCAATAATGATACTACTGGAACAAATTATGGAACACAAACCTCAGGTTTACCAGGAGGAACTTATACCGTAACACTAACAGATGCTAATTTTTGTACAGCCACTGAAACTGTGACTATAGACCAACCAGATCCAATAGTGGTTGACTACGATCATATTGATATTACTTGTAGTACTACTGGAGTCTCTCAAGGGTCGGTAATAATAAACGCTGTGACAGGAGGTACGCCACCTTATAACTATTTTGTTACTGGAACAAATGGATATTCTAATTCGGAGCTCAATGCTACAGGATCAACGTCCGTAAATTTTGATGTCGTTGATTTTGGTATATATCAAATTAACGTGGTTGATGCTAATGGTTGTTCTGCATTAGTACAAGATGTTCTTGTAGCCTCACCTCCAGATGACTTAATTATAGATATTGCTACTACTGTAGATTGTTCTACTGGCGGAACAGCTGTGATTAGTGTCAATTCTACTTTAGGTAGTAATGGACCTTTCTATTTTAGTATCTATCAAGGACCAATGTCTGTATATCCAGACCCAGTAGGATCATGGATTCCAGAAGATTCTCCAGGAAGTAAAACGGCGACGTTTAATAACTTAATATCTGGTTTACTGTATACATTTATAGTCTATGATGATGATACAAAGTGTAGTTACTACGAGCCTGCAACAACAACAATAGAAACAAATTCAACTTTAACTGCGTCTGCAGTAAGTGCAAACAATATTACATGTGCAGGAGAAGTTGATGGTAATGTGTCGTTTACGGTGACTAGTACTTACCCAAGTTCTGTTAATATAAATTACGAAATTTTTGAGTCCTTAACTTTAGTGAGTACAGGCGTCAGTGGAACTGATACTGTACCCGGAAATGGATCAATAACAGTAACAGATTTAGGGGCTTTACCTTTTGGTAATTATTATGTTAATATTAGAGAAACCTCTGGATCTAATGCTGGTTGTGGGATCATTATTCCTTTCAATATTACTGAATCTGCAATTCCTTTAGATCTTATTACTTCTTTAGACCAAAATGCAAATTGTAATGCCAACTCAGGTGTTGTAAGTGCTATTGGTCAAAACGGAACAGCACCATACCAATACCAAATCACCCCAGCGACTTCACCGATGCCATTAGCTTCTGCTTGGGCTTCAAGTAGTGTATTTAATATTGATGCTGGTGATTATTTCGTTCATGTTATAGATGCTTATGGTTGTATTGTTACTAGCCCAACAGCTATTGGAGTGCCCTTAGATCCTTCACCTGTAATTTCAGCTGCAATCAACGATCCGTGTACGATAATTGAAGGTAATTATGAAATAGATATTACTTTAGATACGGCCGGTACCCCACCCTATAGTTATAGTATCGATGGAGGTGCTTTTCAAACACAAACAGCACCATTTACGCTTTCAAACTTATTTTCGGGAGTTCATACTATTGAAATACAAGATTTCAATGGTTGTGGAAATTTAGTATCTGTCGATATCTCAGCACCAATAGCAATAACACCTGAGGTCACCACAATTCCTTCTTGTAGTAATCTTGGAGAAATAACACTGACGACTTCTGGAGGTTCAGGCTCTTACACCTATAGTATTTTACCAAATTCTGGTACGATTTTACCAAATCCTAGTCCAATAACGATAAGTGGTGATGTATTTTCGGGAGTTCCTTCAGGACTATATACGATTACAATCTTAGACACTGTGACATCATGTACAGAAGAAGTAACAGTTGCGTTACCTGAAGCGGTATTGCCAGCGTTTGAGTTAACATCAACATCAGTAATCTGTTTTGGTGACAATACAGGTACTTTAGAAATAAACGTTCTTAATTATTCTGGTGCATACACTTACGAGGTTTTCGATAGCCTAGGAGCTTCAGTAACTGGTCTTGTAAATGCAAATACATCTACAAATCCAGAAACTGTCAATGGATTGGAATCTGGATTCTTCTCTGTTGAGATTACAGAAGCCGAAATTCCATTTTGTTCTAATACATCTAATGTTATTGTTACATCACCTCAAGATGCTTTAACGCTTGTACTTTCTGAAACATCTAATGTGACTTGTACTGACAGTCAAGGTACAATAACAGCTCTTGGATCGGGAGGTTGGGGCGATTACGAATATGAGGTAACTGGTGATGCAACTTTTGCTTATTCTTCTAATAATACCTTTGCAGATTTATCTGCAGGTACCTATATCGTGAATGCTAGAGATGTCGAAGGCTGTATTACTTCAGAAAGTATTACACTAATTGCGCCTACACCAATAGCCGCAACGTTTACACCTAATACGAGTTTACTTTCTTGTTTTGGTGATCAAGACGGTAGTATTACCGTAACGACTGTTACAGGAGGACAAGGCTTTAATTATATCTATACACTGAACACTATTTTACCAACACCGAGTTCTTCGGGCCCACAAACATCTAACGTCTTTACGGACTTAGGACCAGGAACATATTCAGTGACTATTACAGATGGGTTTGAGTGTGAATTTACATCCTTAGATATTGTTATAACACAGCCAAATCCTGTAGAAGCAAGTTTAGTAAGAGTCACAACGCAAACCTGTTTAACTGAATCGACATTAACACTAAGTGCAACCGGAGGAACAGGTACATACGCGTATAGTGCAGACCCAAGCTTTTCAAACGCAATTCCTTTTAGCACATCAATAACATTTGGTGTGTCTGATGGCACATACGCTTATTATGTAAGAGATGCTAATGGTTGTACTGCCAGTGTATCTAACGAAATTACAGTAGATCCACTACCCGACCTCATAATTAACCTCGAAGCGTCTAACGTAACAATTAACTGTGCTGGTGATAATAACGGATCCATTATAGCAATTGCTCAAGGCGGATTGGGAGATTATGTCTACACCTTACAAGATAGCACAGGCAACCCTATTACAGCAACTCAAAATAGTCCTGGATATTTTACAGAGCTTACTGCTGACGATTATATCGTGGTTGTAGAAAGTGGTGATTGTATCACAACCTCTGCAACAATACGTATTATAGAACCAACTGCGCCACTTGATGCTATTCCTACGATTAGTAATGTAACGTGCAGTGGCACTGATAATGGTGTTATTGAAATTACAGCAACGGGTGGAACAGGTATTATTAAATACGCCATATCACCTCAATTAAATCAATTTTTTGATACCAATATTTTTGAAAACTTAGCATCTGGAGTTTACGATATTATTGTGCAAGATGAGTTAGGCTGTTACTTAACCTTTAATATTACAATCACAGAACCAGCGCCTGTTATTTTAAGTATCGTTGCTGATTCTATGTTTCCTGAAATATGTGGTGGTGACCTTAATGGTGAGTTTAGCATAAATCTTTCTGGTGGAACTTTACCCTATAGTGTTAACCTCGGTAATTACGATGGTTTATATACTTCAGGTAGTCCTACTCAAACAGAATTTGACTTTACAGATTTATCTGGTGGAGACCATGTTGTTTTTGTGAGAGATGCTGAAGGTTGCGAGTCTGAATGGAACATTACCTTCCCAGAATCGGTCAATATAAATCCTGAAGTTGTTATTGAAAATACTTGTGAAGACAATGCGCAAAATAATATGGTTACTGTAAAAATTGAAGATCCTCTTACAAATCCGGCAGACTTAGATTATTCGCTAGATGGAGGTGCTTATCAAGTCAGTAACGTATTTACAAATGTGTCTGTTGATACGGATCATTATGTCGATGTTAGACATACAAATGGCTGTATTAAATCTACTGATCTATTTACGGTTGAAGATTATGACCCTGTTACATTAACCTTTACAGAAGGAGAATTAAACGAATTTATAGCCAATGCATCCGGTGGAACTGGTGATTATCAGTTTACAATGAATGGTGAAGACTATGGCAGCGTCTATGACTACACCATCACAGAGTCTGGGCTATACACCGTTACCGTAACAGATAGCAGCGGCTGCTTTGCTACTGCACAGATTGCATTAGAATTTACTGATATCTGTATTCCTAACTGGTTTACACCAAATGGGGACGGTGAATTTGACACTTGGGCACCAGGTTGTGTAGAAAGTTATCCAAATCTTACTTTCGATATTTTTGATCGCTATGGCCGTAAGGTGGCTACTTATAGAGTAGGTGGCGCATGGGATGGAAGATATAACGGAAATGAACTTCCTACTGGTGATTATTGGTATGTTGTAAAAACGAACGATTCTACTGTAGACAAGGAATTCGTAGGACACTTTACACTTTATAGATAATTCTTGTAATTTGACGTATTCTATGCATTTCATCGAAAATAAATGCTTTTAATCGCTATTTATTGTTTATTTTCATAACTTGCTATGAGTTCGAAAGAGTCATAATAGATTACCCCAAATAATCATTACAAGATGAAAAAACTTACCCTATATATGCTTCTTCTGATGATGTCTTATGGATATAGTCAAGAGTTAAACCTACCTGTTTTTACACAATATTTATCAGACAATGATTTTGTAATTTCACCAACCTATGCAGGTATTGGTGATAATCTAAAAATTAGAGCTAATGGATTGACGCAATGGGTTGGTATTAAAAATGCACCAGACAATCAGTCTTTTTATACTGATTTTAGAATCTCAAATCGTACAGGTATTGGTGTAACTGCCTACAACGATAAAAATGGTAATACCCGACAAAAAGGTGTGAAACTTTCTTTTGCTCATCACCTGACTTTAGATTACAAAAGTAAGCAGTTCTTATCGTTCGGACTCTCATACAACATTAACAGCTTTAGAATTGATATTGAAAATTTTAATACAACAGCCGAAATCCCTATTCTTGATCCAACGATTACAGACGACAGGTCCGTTTCTAACAACAACTTTGATGCTGGTATTTTGTATCGATGGAAAGGTTTATATGTAAGTTTTAACGCTAACAATATAATCTCAAAGGATATTGATAATTTCGTTGCGCTAGAGCCTAGTCGACTTTTAAATTACCAAATATATTCTGGATTGGTTATAAAAAGTAAGTCTAACAAAGACGTTGAGTTTGAACCTTCAGTATTTTATCAAATGTTTCAGAGTGACAAACGTTCGAGCACTGATCTTAATTTTAAATACCGCAAATTCAATAGACTAGGTGATTATTATTGGCTAGGCGTTTCATATCGTTTTCTTAATGATCAATTTATGAAACCATTAAATATTGGTCCTATGGCCGGAATCACATACAACAAACTCTATTTTGGTTACTCCTATCAATTAACCATGAACGATTTATCTGGTTTTAATTCAGGAACACATATGGTCACTATTGGATTAGACTTTTTACAAGGAAGTAGCAATTGTGCCTGTACAAAAGGGACTAGTCAAAGTTATTATAGATAATAATCTTATTATATCTTCGTCTGTAGTTGATTACCAAGTTTCTCTTCTCTGTTTAAATCCGTGATACCAAAAAATCTACAGTAAAATATTCATTTGAAATCAATCTAGTTTATCAGAATATGCATGCTATTATTGTTATCAATAAAAATATGATATCACTGAGATTATGAATATTTTTAGGGCTTAATGAGTAGAACAACAATAGCTTGAACAAGAGTATACACTTTCAGGAATTATTTAATGGTTTTCAGAAAACCCATTTGCTTTGGAATTCTTCTGATGTATATGACTTTGAACAGCTCTGCCCCGAAGATACCAAAGAACAATTCATTCTCAGCTCAGCATACAAAAGATTACGTTTAGGAAAATGGGTAGAGAAGTTTGTAGCGTTTCAATTGCAACAGCAAAACAATATTAAAATTCTAGAAGAAAATATAATCGTTAAAAATGATAAGCAGACCATTGGCGAATTAGACATGCTGCTTTTAAAAGATGACCAACCGATTCACCTCGAAATAATTTATAAATTTTATCTATACGACACCAATAAAAACGACCCGAATATACTAGGGTCTTGGATCGGACCTAACCGCAATGATGCGCTAATTTATAAACTTAAAAAGCTAAAAGAAAAACAGCTTCCACTACTCTATCATCCAAGGACTAAAGAAACCTTAGAGCATTATCAAATCGATATGAATTCGATTCAACAACATGTTTGTTTTAAGGCACAATTATTCTTACCATTTGATAATAAGAATATAAACATCGCACCATTAAACTCTAATTGTATTAGCGGATGGTATTTAAACTTTAATAGAATTAGTGAATTAGAGGGCTTTCAATTTTATATTCCAGAAAAACTAGAATGGCTTTTTGTGCCAAAGGAATCTGTGGACTGGATCCCTTTTATTGAAGCTAAAAGTGAAATTGAAAATTATATCGCAAATCAACGTTCACCACTATGTTGGGTTAAGAAAGACACTCATAAACCTCAAAAATGTTTTATAACTTGGTGGTAATGGAACATAGCTATTTCAAAATATATAAACCCTATGGTTACCTGAGTCAGTTTGTAAATCATCAGAATAAAAGAAGAAACAAGAAATTGCTCAGTTCCCTTTTTAGTTTTTCTGCTCGTGTTATGGCCGTTGGCCGATTAGATGAAAAATCTGAAGGCTTACTCTTGCTCACTACAGATGGAAAGTTTAGTAACTATATCACAAGTTCTAAAATTGAGAAAGAATATCATGTTATGGTTGACGGCATCATATCACAAGATTTAATTTTGAAATTAAAAAACGGTGTAGAAATTTCAGTTGATGGGAAACCATACCAAACAAAACTATGTAAAGCTGAAATATTAAAAGACACCTCTCATATTATAGAACGCTTTGTGAGAGATGAAAAACATGGCCCTACATCTTGGTTATCTATTACGATTAGAGAAGGGAAATTTAGGCAAGTTCGCAAAATGACCGCTAAAATAGGGCTACCAACGTTAAGACTAGTCAGAGTGAGGATTGGTGAATATAAACTTGACAACATGAAGGCTGCAGAGGTGTTACCAATTAGTTATTAGAAGTGGTGTCTTTTTTCTCTTCTTCAGTCGTTTTTTCTTTAATAATAACTTTTTCGTTCTGAAAAATAATGGTTGCCTTGACTCCGGTTAGTAAATTCCATTCTTTTGAAGAAATGACTTGACCCTTATCATCGTATACTACAAACTCAGCAGTATTGGGACCAGATTCCCCTTGATTTAAAGCAATAATATCTACAATGTTTTTGCCATCGACCAAATTAACCTCTACTTTTCTATAGTTACTTGTTAAGACTAAATTTGCCTTGACCACCTGTCCATTTAACAAGATTTGAACACGATCTCCGTCAGGGTACTCATGATCTCTACAAACAATATTTACAAATTTAGTATCTACACGATGTTCCCCTAAAAACTGATCAGACATGACTCTTATAATACCACCTTTTGCAGCCTCTTTATTCCAACGCTTTTCAAATATTTCACTTGAACTTTTTAAACCATCATGATCAGTCATAGAAAATGGTCGATTCGATTCTTTAAAAACAAAATTTTTCTCTGCGTCTTTGGAGTCACCACTAGTTTTTTCAGACTCCTTTTTTAAAATAGGAGCTACTTTAATTTTTATTAATGCAGAGTCCTTTTCCTTTTTAGAGACTTCAGCAGGAATCCGTATCGATTTGTTCTGTTTATCTTTAACCTGAGCAAAAACCATAGAGCTGCATGCCATGCAGAACAAAAGACTTATGATTTTATTGATTTTCACTTTAAATAAAATTTATTAATAATTCAATATGAACTCATACGCAAAAACTGTACCTGATTCAAAATAAACGTATAAAAACGCTAATCTTTATAAAAAAAAGTTAAAACTTACCATTAAAGCTCATTCTTAGCCTGCGATTGTACTCTTCAAAAAGCCAATCCTTATAATTTTGGGTACTATTCATAATACAGTAGCTATATTGTTTTATTCGATAAGCAATTTCATCTTGAAGACCTTTAATCAATTCTCTGGCATCATATACATCTTCACTGTTTTCAATGCAAATACTAGAATGTTGCGCTATAGAGCGCTCTATAACTGTAAATGATTTCTTTCCTGAATTGGTAACATCCTTATAGACTGCTTTAACATCAAAATCTAAAGATTGAGATTTTCTAAAATTTGTTTTTAAAGAGTCTGGCATTGTGTAAACAAAATCTCGTTCTAGTAGTTCATCTTCGACAATATGATCCAAGTAGAAATCTGGATATTTAAAAATATGTTGCCAGTCTAAAGGTTGACTCCAGGGTCCAAATCGCGCTACATTATTACCTAAATCGATAACTTGAAACATTTTACTTTCTTTGTAAATACGACTTCCGCGGCCAATCATTTGAAAGTAAAGTGTTAAAGAACGTGTTGCTCTATTCAGAATAATAGACTCAACGGAAGGTTCATCAAAGCCTGTGGTAAGTATACTTACCGAAGACAAAACAGCATCTGGTGTGTTTTTAAACCAGTTTAAAATTTCTTTTCGATCTTGCTTACTGGCTGTATTGTCTAAATGCCGAACATTATAACCCGCCTTTTTGAACGTGTAGTAAACTTCTTTAGAGGTATAAATCCCATTATTAAAAATAAGTGTTTTCTTACCTTTTGCTAATTCTTCATAAGCTAATAAAAGCTTACTTTGCATGACACTATTAGTATATAAAGCTTCTGAAGATTTAACTGTATAATCACCATTAATCCCTATTTTAAGAGATGTTAAGCCAACATCATAATGGTGAAATTCAGCATTTGCTAAAAAACCATTTTTAATCAAGGTAGAAATATCATCACCAACAATGAGCTTTTTGTAATTATCCTTCATTGGTAGCTTTATATTACTAGACAATGGTGTCGCTGTAACGCCTAGAATAAAACATTGATCAAAAAACTTAAATAATTTTCTAAAGGAATTATAATGAGCTTCATCAATAATAACTAAGCCTACATCATTTAATTCAAAATCCTTTTCAGACAATCTGTTGTTTAAGGTCTCTACCATCGCCACAAAACACTTATACTCGTCTTGGTCTGGTAAATTTGTGACCTTACTATTAATGACCTTATTCTTAACCTTAAAACCAGAGAGCACGTTAGAGGTTTGCTTACAGAGCTCTATTCTGTGCGTAAGAATAACTACTTTTTTATCGTGAGTTTCAATATAGCGTCTAACAATTTCAGAGAATATAACCGTTTTTCCACCACCTGTTGGTAGCTGGTAAAGCAGATTAAAATCATTCGGCTCTTCTCGCATAACATCAAAAATGCGATTGAGATCTTTGATTTGGAAATCATAGAGACTTTTCTCTGTTGCATTTTCTTTTAGCATATCTGTAGACATGTAATTATTTTGGTAAAACGTTAATTTTGCAAAAATAGCATATTGTAAGTGTTATTGAAATGATTTGTTAAAAACATTTAACAAGATTGGTACTGTTATTGTATTTCATAAAATATGAGCCTATAAATAATTATACGATGAAAACATTTCGAAGATACGGTGCAACAGTCAACGGGTGATCTATGGCAGACATTGCCTTTTTATTACTTATTTTCTTTTTAGTGACCACCACCATTTCGGCCGACAAGGGTATTTTAAGACAACTACCGTGCGAATGTCCACCAAACACAAATTGTATTAAGAATATTAGCGAGCGCAACGTTTTAAGAGTGGTCTTAAATAATCAGCAGGAAATAATGGTCGAGGCTAACATTGTGAAAATCGAAGAGATTCAAAATCTAGTTAAGGTATTCGTAGATAACAATGGTAATAATCGATGCGATTATTGCGCAGGTGAACAATCTACAGAATCCTCAGAACATCCTAAGGTTGCTGTAATCCCATTAAGTCATGATGCCTTAACGACATACGAATTATTTATTTCAGTACAAGATGTAATTACCAAAGCATACTATAACTTGAGAGCGCGTTATGCTAAAGACGTGCTTAATAAAAGTCTAGATCAATTAACTAAAGACGACTTGGATGTTGTGAAGAAGGCCTATCCATTTATAGTTTCTGAAGTTATGGTAAAACGTTCTAATTAGCTATTGAATCTTTAATAGCCCTGCAATACTCAACGTTCACTTTCTTTTTGCCCCATTTTTTTGCTTTTTCAACATCAGTACCCATATAAATATCGATACGTTTTCGCCATCTCTTATTCATTTTATCCTTAACGATGAATACGTCGTCGAAACCTTCAATTTTAACTTTAGTGTTATGGACTAATCCTAAATCTAATAAATCTCGGGAAACTGCTATGTATCTTAAACCTGGTTTTAAAGTATCACCAAAAGCCGTAATATTTGGATTAGAACTGGTCTGATAAGCCAAAGAATTGTATGCCGTTGCCGTAACTTCAATCTTATGATTCTTACATTTTGTATCCCCGTGATTATTACAGCCTAAAAAAGCTAGAAACAAAACAAGTGTTATATAGATTGGATTCCTCATAAGCTAAAGATAATGAATAAAGTTAAAATATGTTAAATAACTACTTTGTTATGCAAAGTACTGTAACAATTTTAATTATTGG
>RCND010001079.1_pt1 | contig 15360 bp, 13 predicted proteins | sample 2041351 | NCBI WGS metagenome assembly RCND01 (sample SAMN09708230, study PRJNA481090) | Marine sediment metagenome, whole genome shotgun sequencing project. | biome: marine sediment; feature: ocean; material: sediment; isolation source: Sewage treatment plant 12B marine sediment (STP12B) ...
ACAAACTGCCAGGTGAGGTGCGGATGAGACCCTCCATGACCGGCACCCTGGATGAACGAAACATGATCCTGATCATCGATGTTATCCCGGCGGGTGAATTTCTTGATTTCCTCAGGAAGCAACCCGTCGGTATCCGGGACCGATATTCTGCGGCAATCTTCGCCGCCTTCATGGAGAAGATGTCCTTCGTCTTCGATCTGCTCCCATTCAAATGACAGCTTGTCACCATAACAGTCGAAGCTTTCACGATACTGCCGAACGGTTTCGTATAAAGACCGGGTAGCCTCTGCTTTGACATCGGTGCCTTTGAGTTTGAATGTCGCAGTCTCAATGGCAAATGGAGAACCATATTTGGGAATCATCTCGTCCTTGATCTTTCCCGAACCATGACAGACAACACTGTCTGCCAGACTGTCATTAATATCCAACAGAGGTGCGATAGCATGTGTGCCGTAATTCATCGGGGGGAAGCCCAGCCAATAATCCGGCCAGCCTTCCAGGCCCATGTCCTGCTGATGTGATCCCCTGACGAACTGAACACGACCCAGTTTACCGGTCTCCACGAGATTTTTCACGTAGAGGTATTCCCTGGTGTAGAGGGCTGTTTCCATCATCATGTAAACCTTGTCCGCTTCTTTCTGAGCCTTGACCACCTCAATACAGTCGTCAACGGTCATGGCCATGGGAACAGTGCAGGCACAGTGCTTCCCGGCTCTGAGAGCCGCAAGAGTCTGTTCCGCGTGGATCGTAAACGGGGTGACAACATGGATGGTGTTGATATCCTCCCGTTTGAGAACTTCCTCGTAGTCGGTAAATCGCAGGTCTTCGGGAATACCGTAATGATCCCCGGTTTCTTTCACCTTGGATGCGGTGCGAGCGCAAATTGCCACCTTTTCCACCCCGGGCAGAGCCTGGTAGATAGGGATAAATTCAGCACCAAATCCCAGGCCGATGATACAAACACTGACACTTTTTTCAGGTTTCATCTAATTCGCCTCCGGACTAACTGTTCTTCAACTGGATCTTGATGGGTTTATCAACAACATCTTTAAGGTTGCGGATCGCTTTCTCAGCTTCTTCCATCGGGAAGGTGTGGGTAACCAGAGAACTGACATCAACCAACCCATGTTCCAGCATTCTCAGGGTTTCAGGCCAAACCATTGGAGCAAGCCATGCTGAACGGATCTGCTTGTCAGCGGTATGAAAAGCCAGAGCAGGAATACGGAACTTGTCATCTTCATCCGGTAATCCGAAGTGGATGATTATCGAACAGTTTCCACTCGTTTCAACTGCAAGCTCAAAACCTTCATTCGAACCGGTTGCACAAATAGTACGGTCAACCAGCTTACCCATATCTTTGTCATACGACCCGGCCAAATCAGCCGTGTAGTGAGGTGAAGCTTTATCTTTGATATTGTAGACGAAATCCGCACCGGCTTTCTTTCCGGCCTCCAGGCGATAATCTCTGGTACCCACCAGAGCGACTTTACCGGCACCGAGAGATTTGGCCATTTGAACCATCATCAGTCCGATGGCACCAGGACCCCAGATTGCTACGAGCTGACCGGGTTCCATATCCAATTTTCGGAATGCATTCACAGCGCAAGCCATGGGTTCAATAAACGCACCGTCAGACAGGCTCATACCTTTCGGGAGCTTGAATACTCCGGTATAGTCCGCCGTCACATAGTCAGCCATGGCGCCGTCTTTGGTGACTCCATTAACGGTCATATTGTCACAGAGATGTGTTTTGCCGTCGTAGCACATTTCACAGGCGTTGCAGTATTGAACGGGATTAACGACGACTTTGTCTCCGGGTGTAAAAAGTCCCTTTGCTTTGGGAATTTCCCCTACCTCGACAACTTCTCCTGTGAATTCATGCCCGAGAACCAGCGGCCCTTTGCCGTCATCGGTTCCGAGGGGTGACATACCGAAGAAATATGATACGTCTGAACCACAAATCCCTACATAGGCCACTTTAACCAGAACCTGATCGGGACCGACTTCAGGAATATCCCGTTCTTCGAGCCTCATGTCTTCCTTTTCGTAAAAAACCAGTGCTTTCATCTTTCCGTTCATACGACTACCTCCCGTATTTATCTATCAGTCTGTCGAGATATCTTTTGTTCTCGACAGCAACTTCCAATGCTTTGGGCCAGAAACTGAGATCTATAACCCACCAATCATCATTACACCCGGCTTCTTTCAAGGCCGGGACCACAGTATCAAAATCCAAGCGCCCGCCACCCAGGGGTACATGGGTGGAAGTTTCTCCATCCTGAAGCGTACCGTCCGAGTCAACCAGGTGGACATGGCCGATTTTCCCTTTACACATAGTCGCAAACTCGTTTACACCGCCGGGAAGTATTTCCTTTGCCCCTGCCTGTCTCGAAGCTTCGACACAGCACATGTAGGCATGGCAGCTATCGAAGAGCAGAGAGAAATTCGGGTGATCAACCTTTTCCACCATGGCAAGAATTTCAGACGGCTTGTTGAAAAGAAAACCCGGGTCAAACTCCCAGACCATAGAAACTCCGGCACTGGCACACTCCTCTGCCGCTGCGTGCCAGTTCGCCGCAGCCGCAGAGAATGCGTTCTCGAACTCCGGGGTTTCAGAATTGAGATCCGGAGATGCACCGGTATCTACCCGAAGAGTTGGAATAACAACATCAACACAAATATCCAGATTCGCCTTTACAGCATCCAGATATTCAACAGAATCCGTGGTGACGGCAGAAGGAAACGGCGCCGTCAGGCCGGAGCGATCCAGCCCGTTGTCATCGTAGAGCTTTCTCAAAGCTCTCCTGTTCCGCGAAGAATTGTGACTGAAATACGGATCGTAGGCGGCGACTTCAACGCCGTCGAAACCCATACCGGCCACGGTCTCCACCGCCTTTTCATGAGGTACCGAAGCTTCGGAATGACCGCCCCAGATGAAGGCCCATAAGCCGATGGAGGACCGTTTACTTCCCATAATCAGCGTAGTGCTGTACCGGTATCGACATCAAATATATGAGCACGTTCAATATCAATGGAAAATGTTACATCATCACCCTCTTTCAATTTCAGATGAGGTTGTACCAGGGCTCTGAGCAATCCGTCACCACATTTAAGGTTCAGATTGTCCTCGGCACCCATGCTTTGTTTGAAATAGATCTGGCTCGAATGATCCTTGCCGCTGCCTTTCACCACATCGACATCTTCAGGCCTTACACCGAAGAGAACTTCTTTACGGTTACCTACCGCCGCTTTCTGATCTTTGGTGAGATCTGTATTGATACCCAGACTGGGAATATTGAGATAGTCACCTTTCACTTCAGCCAGAATCAGATTTATCTGCGGACTCCCGACAAAAGATGCCACAAAAGCCGTATCCGGCAGGTTGTATATATCATCCGGTGTGCCGACCTGTAGAATATCTCCTTCGTTCAGGACGGCAACTCTGTCAGCCATGGTCATTGCTTCAACCTGATCATGAGTGACGTAGAGAAAAGTCTCACCCATATCAATGTGGAGCCTGGCCAGTTCGGCGCGCATTCCTTCTCTGAGTTTGGCATCCAGATTGGACAAAGGCTCGTCCATCAGAAAGAGCCTCGGCTTTCGAACAATTGCCCGACCGATTCCGACTCTCTGCATCTCCCCGCCGGAGAGCTCTGTGGTGTTATGATCGAGTTTGTCTTCGATTTTGAGAATCTTCGCCGCCTCAATAACTCTCTGACTGATTTCCTCTTCGGACAAATTCCGTTTCTTGGATCTGAGTGGAAACTCCAGATTTTCCCGAACGTTGAGATGGGGATAAAGTGTGTAGTATTGAAATACCATGGCCACATCCCTGTTTGCCGGCATGACGGCGTTGACGGTATCACCGCCCAGGATAATTTCACCTTCTTCGGGATAATCCAGGCCCGCAATACAGCGAAGAGTTGTCGTTTTCCCGGCACCAGTCGGGCCCAGCAGAACGAAGAACTCCCCGTCCTTGATATCCAGGTCGATATTATTAAGAGCTGTCACACCGTCAAATGTTTTTGTGACTCCCTTCAATTTCAGTTCAGCCATTATAATTTGCTCCTAGTACATGATGGATTCGCCGCTTTCGGCATCGAACAGGCGAACCATCTCCATATTGAAGGAAACTGCGACATTGTCGCCGATATCTGCTACTACCTTAGGAGCCACCCGGACTCTGATGGTTGTGCCGCCGGAAAGTTCAACATCTACAATCTTGTGATTTCCCATATTTTCAATGACATAGACTTTACCGCTGATGGTGTTTGTCGTTCCCGGAGATTCAAGGGATAGGTCTTCAGGGCGTATACCCAGTACGAGCTTCCGGTCTTCTTCATGATGGCTCTTCACTTTTTCCTGAAGAAAATCAGGGATGGAAATTGAGGTGCCATCACCGGTGAATTTCAGTGAAATTGAACCTGAATCAGGAATGGCCTGCATATCGAGGAAGTTCATTCCCGGACTGCCGATAAATCTTGCTACAAAAAGGTTTTTCGGGTTGGAGTACACTTCAAAAGGTTCTCCAACCTGCTGAAGAACGGCCTTGTCCATAACGGCAATCCGATCTCCCATAGACATGGCTTCCATCTGGTCGTGAGTGACGTAGACTGATGTCGACTTCGAATCGACATGAAGCTTTTTCAGCTCTGACCACATTTCTTCCCGAAACTTGGCATCAAGAGTACCAATAGGTTCATCCAGAAGTAGCGCCTTGGGTTTTCTGATGAGACAGCGGCCGAGAGCCACCCTCTGCATATCACCACCGGCAAGCTGTTTGGGCTTCCTCTTCAGGATGTGCTCAATCTGCAGCAATTTCGCTATCCGTGTCACTTCCTTTTCGATGAAGGCCTTATCCTCGCCTTGAGTCTTCAAGGGGAAGGCAATGTTCTGGTATGCCGTCAGGTGAGGATATAGTGCAAAAAGCTGAAACATGAAGGCAATATCCCGTTGGGAAGCCCGTTTCATGGTGACATCTTCTCCATCAAGAAGAATTTGTCCCTCACTGGGTAATTCCAGGCCGGAAATCATCCGCAGCGTTGTTGTTTTTCCACAGCCTGACGGTCCCAGTAGAACAAGAAATTCCTTGTCTCTGATTTCAAGGTTCAGGTTACTGACGGCAGTAAAATCCTTAAACCTCTTATTAACGTCTTTCAGTATGATATCTGCCACTGTTACCTTCCGAATAAGCCTTTCACAAATTTGACACCCTTTGAGGCAAGGGTCCAGCCGTCCACTTCAGTCTGCCGCCATATTGATGCGGCCCTTGCGATAATCTCTACTTCGGGAGTAAATGACTCCAGAACAATCCAGCGATCGTAACCGCTGTCTTTGACGGCATCAGCTACAGATTTCCATTGAACCTGCCCGGTACCCGGAGCGCCCCGATCGTTTTCACTTGCATGGAGCATGTAGAGTCGATCCCCGGCGAGACGTATTGCTGCCCCGGCATCTTTCTCCTCAATATTCATATGAAAGGTGTCGAGATGAATCTTCATATTGTCCAGACCGACGTCGTCACAAAGTTTCACCGCGTCGGTGCAGATATTCAGAAAGTCGGTCTCAAACCTGTTCAACGGCTCCAGTGCCAGATTGATACCTTTTGAACCGGCGTATGCACCGACATCTTTCAGGCCGGCTACAACTTTCTTCCAGTCTTCGGCCTTCTCTTCGGGAGTCTTCAGACCGGTGAGGCCGACTACCGAATAGTGAGGACCGACAATGGTTTCTGTACCAAGCTCAACCGCAACGTCAACCAGATCCCGGAGGTAAGACTTGGCACCCTCAATATCCTCGGCACTGCCTCTGAGATCCCTGCCGGGTCCCATCAGGGAACAAAGGGAAGAGCAGACCAGGTTGTTCTCCGCAAGCTTCTCATTGATGAAACCTGTATCGATATCGCCCTTTTCCTGGAGCGCTATTTCAACGCCGTCAAATCCGAGTTCAGCAAATTTCGGGAAATTCCCGGCAGCTTCGTTGGTAAATCTTGCCTCAAATAGCAGGCTGTTCATTCCGTATTTCATACTTCCGCTCCTTCAACTGGTTCCCATTTTCCGGGCTTCATATTGCCTGCAATATTCCAATAGATCAGGCTAAAAATAAGTAGTGTATATGCATTTCTGAAGAGAAATGCCGACCATGGCTGGCAGAAAAAGACGATGGCGGCAATCATCGACCACATAGCGACCGGTTCCAGAAAACTGGGCCTCCAGAGTTTTGTCCACCGCAATGCGAAAATGGAAAGAATGTAAAAGGCCAGAATTAGCCAGAATCCTAATGTCATATCGTTCCCCCCTTACTTTCTGATCGCGCCGAACGAAATTCCACGGACAAGATGCTTCCGCAGCAATATTGTCAGAATCATAGCCGGCAGCAGAAAAAGAACGGAGCCGCCGGCAGCGGCACCCCAGTCGTATCCGAGGACACCGGTCTGGTACGGAAGCCAGGCGGGAACCGTTTGTGCCGTATTCCTGGTGAGTAGAAACGAAAAGGCGTATTCATTCCAGGAAAAGATAAAAACGAAAACGGCTGTCGCGGCTATACCGGTTACCGACTGGGGCAGAACAACCTTGCGGAAGACTTCCCAGCGCGTATATCCGTCCACCATCGCTGCTTCCTCATATTCCCGGGGAATCTCATCAATAAAACCCTTGAGCACCCAGACTGCAAAGGAAACATTGAATGCGGTATAGAGCAATATCAGCCCGAGGTGACTGTCGTTGAGCCCTAAGGTTCTGTACATCAGAAATATCGGTATGACGACAACAACCGGAGGCAGCATACGGGTCGATAATATAAAGAACAGCCAGTTTCCCTCCCCCGGCACTTTGAAACGCGAAAATCCGTATGCCGTCAGTGTTCCCATGATGACCGTGAGTACCGTTGCCGAGACCGAAATAATAACGCTGTTCAAATAACGCTTCGGAAGATCCCCCACCCGGGTAATCTTTTCATTGGTATCCCGGAGAACGATTTTTTCAGCCCAACTCATCTCCGCAATTTCATCTTCGCTGAGCTCAACTCCGGGAGCGATAACGGCGCGGGCGGTGAAAATTCTGATGTAACTGCCGATCGATGGCTCATAGAGGAGCTTAGGCGGATAATTTTTAATATCCTTCCACGGCCGAAATGATGTATTCGCTATGTAAAACAGGGGAATCATATAAATGATTGTGATAATAACGAGGAGCACCACCGTAGCATGGTGCCTCCACCCTTTGTCTTGTCGTGATTCTGCCATCTCAAGCCTCCTGCTTTGCCTTGTTCAGATACTTCACAAAAATCGATGTGATGGCCACAACAATCAACAATACGATATACCCGAGAGCCGAACCATATCCGGTCTTCCAGGTGAGAAATGTATCAATATAAAGTTTCGTAGATATCAACTGGGGAGCTGACGAACCCGTCCCGGTAATTCCCATCGGCACATCGAACACTTTAAATGCTTCCATAACACGGAAGATCAGAGCAATCATCAGCAAGGGAGACACCATGGGCAGTGTAATTCTGGTGAATTTGAACCATCCTGAGGCCCGGTCAACTTCGGCCGCCTCATACAGGGACGGAGGCACAGCGGAAAGGCCTGCCAGGGACAGGAGCATCACAAAGGGCGTCCACATCCAAATATCCGCCATAACAATCGCATAAAGGTTTATCGCCGGATCTGAAGCCCAGTCAATACGTCCCAGACCGAGCATGAAATTGAACATACCCCAGTTGGGATCGAGAAAGAGTTTCCACATCAGGCCGACGATAACCGGTGACATTGTCATCGGCAGCACCAGCAGAGTCTGGATAATTCCCTTTCCTTTAAACTTGGCCTGTAGAAGCAGAGCAAAACTGAAACCAAGGATCATTTCGCCCCCCACCGACAACAGGACATACTTGGCGGTGGTAGTAAAACGCTCCCAGACAGTAGGATCGGTTAAAAGGTCAATATAGTTTTCATTCCCTATGAACACGGGGTTTTCGCCGGGAACCGTGAGTTTTCTCGCTGTATATTCTGTAAAGCTGTACCGCAGCGATGAAAGCAGCGGCACGATATTGATTAAAATGAGAAGAATAATCGTCGGCAATATGCAGATGCGGACGAAATTTGTTTCCTTCATCGGATTGGCCAGTCTGGCTGGTTTGCCGGAACCCGTCTTGCGGTTGTTCTTCATGTCTTGAACCTGTCTTTCGTAGAGAACGCCCCTCGGGATCCCCGAGGGGCGTCAATTAATCTTATCGAATTGATTCAAAGACCGCCGTCGATCGACGATCCCCTACCCGATTACATCTTTGCGAGAATTTCTTCCCATTCATCGGTAGTACCCTGAAGTGCTTCTTCGGCTGTGCCGTTTCCGCGAATAATGAAGTTACCGATAACGCGGCTGAAGCTCTCGAGCATCTGGCCGTAAGGTGGAACGTTCCAGAAGTCCTTCATGATGTTGAGTGTTACTGCAAAGGCAGGATTGTAAGGTGCAGCATTCAGGAACTCATCACTCTCAAGGGTTTTTATATGACAGGAATACCCACCAAGAGATGCCCAATCCAGCTGTACGTCTTCCTGGATGAACCAATCCATCCAAGTCATTGCTGTATCCTGTTTCTTCGAATAAGTAACAACACTGGCACCCTGTCCGCCAAGAGCGGCAGACTGGCGTTCAATACCATCACGGCCTTTCTGCGGCGGTACGGGAAAGTAACCGGTGTCATCAGCGTAGGGGCTGGTTGCCTTATTTGCCAACGCAGGAAGGAACGCGAAGAAGTTACAGGTCATGGGGACGATACCGGCGGTAAATGCGTCGTTTGCTTTCACAAAGAATGCATCGTTGAATGCCGGGGGGGTGAAAGAGAACAGCTCTTTATACATATTGATGCCGTCAGCGGCAGCAGGAGTATTCAGATAACCATCAACTTCATTGGTCGCGTAATTACCGAGCTCTGCTCCATAGGACCAAATCATCTGCTCTGCAAACATAACCAGAGAGTCGTAACCATTGTCGCCGTAGATGGAAATACCATAGAACCCATTGTCAGGATCGTGGAAGAACTCTGCAATGTCACGCATGGCGTCGATATCCACGGGGATATCCAGTTTGTATCCGTATTCGGCCTGGAAAGCGGCCATGTTGTCGGGATCTTCAAAAAGGTCTTTACGATAAGCAAAACCTAAAGCATCACCTTCAGCAGGGACGCCCCAGAACTGACCGCTGTCGGCAGGGTATTCGGAATAAGATGCCATCGAAGCTGCAGTGAAGTTTTTATCTACGTCATTGGCTAATACCCAGTCAGTCAGTTCAACATAGTGTCCGTTAACGGCCATGTTACCGAGATCCTGGCTGTCACCGATGATTATGTCCCATGCATCAGAACGGGCAATCATCTCAACATTGTACTTCTGGACAAAAGTTTCCCACGGGGTTTGTTCCACAACAACTTTAACACCGGATTCTTCGGTATAGACGTTGCTGAGCTGCTGCAAATAATCTGCAGGTGCCCACTGTGCCCAATTGATGGTGATTGAGTCGTCCAGTTTGACGGTTTCCTCAACTGAAGCCATTTCGACGGCCGCCTCTTCCTTCTTACAACCGGAAAGGGCGAGACCGAATACGATCAGCAAAACCAGCGTTAAAAGTAACGCTTTTTTCATTTCGAACCTCCTTAAGGTTTGAAGCAGATCTGAAAATCTGCAATTTTCCTCGATAAACAGAAAGCCTTTTCACAATACAGATGTGTTTTGTAATGCCGATTCAACGATACGGAACCGGAATTTCAGAAACATCGTTCAAACTCCAATCAGTATTGGGCCGAATTTAGCGTTTTTTAATACTCATTATTTTCAATTGCTTACATAAAATTGATGTTTTAGTGGGGAAATCCCGGTATTGGGGGTGTTTTAATGATAATAATTTGATAGAAAAAGTAATTTATTTTCATTTTGAAGAGCAAAAAAATCGGTTATGATCCGGAAACAGGATAAGTAGTGAACATTAGGGAATGCGTCTATATAAGTCATATGGATGCGGTAAGCAAAGGCAGATATCTCAATACCTTGTTTATTCAGGAGGAGAACGAGTACCGGGCTCATCTATTGCTGGATCAAACCGGTTATTTTCGGGTTAACCGGGAAAAGCAGGCTATTGAACCTGGGTTTTTCACGATAACACTGCCGGGAGATCACTATACAGTTACTCCGGATCTGTCTCATCCATCCCTTGTTTACTACCTGGTCATCTTTGAACTTGATCAGAACGACGGACCGCTGGCCTCCTTCATCACATCTTCACTAGCCGGTGAAACCTTCAGACTGAAACAAACCAGCCGATTTACCTTCGATGACATTATCAGTCGGCTGCACTCAGGAAATCTTTTTCAAAGGGAATCTGCAAGGCACACCTTCCTTTCTCTGATCTACGGTCTGTCGAAAGAAGAATATCTCGGCGTTTTTAATCTCGAAGGTCGAGGATTGGCCGAGAAAGCAGTTGAGTTCATGCATGAACGAAAGTACGGCGATTTCCGCCTGGAAGAACTGGCGGGGTATCTTAACCTGTCTGTTCCGCATTTTATCAGGATATTTAAATCCAAGATGGGTCTGCCGCCGATGAAATATTTTGCCCGGATAAAAGTGGAGGAAGCGGCGACCCTTTTGATGAACAGTGACAAACCTCTGGCCTCTATTGCGGAAGATCTCAATTTTTCCAGTCCGGCACATTTCAGCAAGACATTCAAACAATATATGAATGTCAGCCCCACACAGTACCGGAATAACTACATCAATACATTGGAGAACCGGCAGGAACGATCACTTAAGGAAATTGAGAAGGCTTATGCCCTCCTGAACAACATCATTGATGAATCTCCGGATCTCGTATTCTATAAAGACATCAATGGAATCATGATGGGCTGCAATCAGGCCATGTGTAATATCCTCGGCATGACCAAAGATGAGATAGTCGGAAGATCGGACTATGAGCTGTTCCCACGTGAAAAAGCTGAGCATTTCACCCGGAGAGATGACATGATATTCAGAACAAATAAGCCCTACAAGAATGAAGAATGGATGGTGTATCCCGACGGACAGAAACGGAAGTTTGAAGTCTATAAAGCTCCGTTTCATGATACCGAGGGAAAGATACTCGGGCTCATCGGGATCAGTCGGGATATTACGGATCGAGACATCGAAGAAAATACAAGGAGACAGGCACAATGACCAAGGACCAAATCAGAGAAATCGTTCTGGACGAGTTAAAGAAAAACGATGGAAAACTTTCCATGCGGCCATGCTGGGTAGCACGGGATTTCATACCGCCGGGCAAACGCCTGGGTCTCACCGAAGCCGAATATGATGCAGGAGAAAGCGGCGCCATCTGCGAACGCTGGCTGGTTTCCGAGACTGAAGTGGATAACAGAGTAAAGGTTGAAAATGAGGGTCTGTCATTTCTGGATATAGAAGGCCATGACATCCGGCTTATTGATGCCCTGGATGCCTGTAAAGAAGAAATAATCGGTAGCGATTATGCAAAAGATCACGATAGTCTGGGACGACTGCTCAAGATCTACGACTTTAAAACCAGAATTTTTTACCACATGCACCAGCGCCCGGAACATGCAAAAAAGGTCGGGATGAATTCCAAGGAAGAGGCCTATCACTTCCTCGATGTCGACCTGGGAGCCCATCCTGAAACATTTTTCGGGGTTCATCCATACATTGTCGATCAAGACATTCAATACGAAATATTCCTCCCCTATCTCAAGAACTGGAAGGGAGACTCGATACTTAAACATTCCCGGGCCTACGCCAATATACCAGGTGAGGGCTTTCATCTTCCCCCGGGCCTTCTTCACGCCCCCGGGACAGCCCTCACACTGGAACTCCAGGAATCTTCCGACGTCATGGCGGTAATGCAGGCAGAGCTCGAAGGCCTTGATATCGGCAAAGACCTTCTGGCCCATCACGTCGCTGAAGACGAACGGAAAAAAGACGGCGACGAGATTTCTGTACTCAAGCAGGTAGATTGGGAAGCCAACGGAGACCCGTGGTTCTATGAAAACCACCACCTGGAGCCAACCCTCATCAAGGAAACAGCAAGTGACGGAGCTTTCGAAGAATGGGTCTGGTACAACACGGTGAAATTCAGCGGAACCCGAATTACTGTTGCACCTGGAAAATCCTTTAAAAGCAAGGCCGCAGGAGTCCACGGTTTCTTTCTCTGGCGGGGCAAAGGCATGGTGGACGGGTTCGAGATGGAAGGACAGAAAGTATCATTGGGCGGTGCCCGGGACGAGCTCCTTGTTACATATGAGAAAGCTCTGAAAGGAATCACTATCCAGAACACCGGCGACAAAGATATGGTGATTTACAAGTTCTTCGGACCGGACATCAATATTAAAAATATTCCGTACATAGAGCGATACTCAGGTCCGGGGGGTAAATGACCCGTAAGACCCGAAAACTGATTATATCTCTGGCCGTCCTCGTTGCTCTTCTGGGGGCGGTCTTCTGGATCAGATCGGCTGGAAAGGATCCGGAAATAGAAAGTCTCCCGGACCAGGCTGTAGAAAGCATCTATCTGACCGATTCAGTACCGGAATTACTCCGAAGCCTCAGCGTGCAGAATAGCGATGGAGAAATGAGTGTCATCAGTATGGACGGCGTCTCCTGGCTCGTGAAAGACGCTCCTGAAGGATATAAAGCTAAAGATCTTCTGCTCAGATCCCTGATATCCAACTTATCCGTAATTCGCGGTGAGCTCATCGACGAGAACCCTGAAGATTCCGGGGCTTACGGTCTGAACCCGCCATCGGCGACAGTCACAATGGCGGATAACGCCGGTACCGAAACAAAAATACTGTTTGGTGACAGCAATCCTGCAGGTTCCGGCCGTTACGCCGCCGTGGCCGGCCAATCCCGGGTCTATCTGGTTCCGGCAACTCAGGCCAATAAAGCATTCTGGTCCTTGAAGGATATCCGGGAAGACAGGCTGCCGGAGCTTGATCTTGAAGCTATCACGTCCATCGCGATACGGACCGACGGCGAGGTTTTCCAGGCGATACCAAGTGCCGGAGAACTGGACCCCTACCGCCCCCTGAAATCTATTATGGATATCGTCGAACCGTGGAAAGGCCGGCATCTGGCCGAGGATCATCTCATTCAGCAGACTTTATCATCTTCACCTCCCCCCAGCCGGATCAGCGGATTTCCGACGACACAGCCGGGAGATCCCTTGTCCCTGGGTCTTGGCCCGACAGCAGACAGGATTCTGATAGAATCCGCCGAGGGCGGCCGCTACAATATGGAGATCGGGATTCCCGATGGTGAAGGCCGGAGATACGCCAGGGAATCAAGTTACGGGGATGTTGTCTTTCTTGTCGATGAAGCCGATCTGAGACTGCTCGATCTGGATCCATACAAACATACAAACCAGTTTGTCTTCCTTGCCGGAATTGACCGGGTAAGTGAAATACGGATCGAGGGCGGCGGTTTTCCCCGGGTCTTGAGTATTGAGAAACTTGGAGATCCTGAGGATGACAGCGATGATGTTTTCCGGATCGACGGAATCGAGTTAAGTGAACGGGACTTTAAAGATGCCTATCAGCTTGTCATTGGCCTGCTCTACGAAGGGGTTGCCCGAAAGCGGGAAACAGAGGCCGATCCGGAGTATAGAATCCGTTACACCCATGTAAACCCGGAGGTTCCGCCGAAGACGGTTTCATTCCGGCCATACGACAAAACTTATTATGTAGCCGAAGTCGAGGGTGAAGTTGACGGATTCATTATAGGGCGCTATCAGATTCGAAACATGCTCGATGCCCTGACAGAAGCAATCGGAGCCGGTCCCTGATTAAGAAAAAAATTGCGGCGGCTGTAAAACTGACGTAACATAAAAACATATGAAAGGAGAAAGTAATGGCTAACGCATACCCAAAACTGCACAATGCCGGATGGCCCGGGCTCGTAGGAAAAGGTGAAGATTCAGAACCGTTCATTGATCTGGAAACAATGATCGATCTTACTGCTGCGGCAGAAGTTGACGGTCAGAAGTTCGATGGAATGGACATATTCCTGTCTCTACCCCACGTTGATATCGATTCCAGCGATGACGAGCTTAAAAAATGGGCAGATCTTTTCAGAACTAAGAACCTGGTTATTGGTTCAATGGTAGCACCGATCTGGGCACCCTCCGGTGGATCAACTTTCGGCAGTGAAGACGAACGAAAACGATTTCTTGATATGATTAAGAAATCCTGTGTTATCGGTAATAAACTGAAGGATCTCGGTATTCGCCCCTACGGTGCTATTCGAATCGACACCTCTGACAGCCCTGAGAACTGGAGCAAGGATCCGGTTGGTAACCAGAAAAAGGCTGCTGCAACATTTACCGAGGCCTGCAATATCGCCGAAGGTTACGGCGAACGCCTTGCTGCCGAAGGTGAAATCTGCTGGGGCGGCATGCATGGCTGGAAACCGATGGTTGAACTTCTGGAAATGGTCGGCCGTCCGAAAACTCTCGGATTCCAGGCAGACATGGCCCACACACTTCTGTATATCCTTGGCTACAATGCCGAGGGCGATGCTCTCGTGGGTGACGATTTCAACTGGAACAAAGAAGAGTTTGATGCAGCTTACAAGAAGCTCACCGATAAGCTCAGACCCTGGACCATCGATTTCCATATAGCCCAGAACGACGGAAGTGTCTTTGGATCAGGTTCTCACGATAAAACCGGCCGCCACTGTCAGGTTGTTGATCCTAAAGGGAAACTCGATGTTCCGTACCACGCGGGATTCTGGCTGAACGATAATGACGGCAATCCGATGAAAGCGATGAAACACATCTGCTGGGACGGCTGCATGTTCCCCAACTCCGTTATGATGGAACAGAAAACCTGGAACGACATCCTCGGCGCCATGGTTGAAGTACGGGACCAACACGGCTGGAATTAGCCTGCGGAAACTGAATTTCTAAAGCCTTATTCATTTTGAAAGGTCCCGCGACTTACCTCGCGGGGCTTTTTTTGAACAGAAATAAATCTTGACAGCATTTCCAACAGCCGAATACACTAACTTAGTGCGTTAAGCATTGTTCACATCAAGGAGACCCCATGACCAGAAAAGACGGACTCAATGCAGTCGCACGATCGATACGGCTTTTGACAGTTGACGCACTCGAAGCCTCCACAACCGGGCACCCCGGAATGCCCATGGGTATGGCCGATGCCGGAGCGGCTATTTTTGGCGAAATCCTGAGTCACGACCCGACAAAACCCGAGTGGCTGAACCGTGATCGTTTCGTATTGTCGGCAGGACATGGAGCCATGCTGCTCTACAGCCTGCTTCATCTTTCCGGGTACGGCCTGCCTCTGGAGGAGTTG
>RCND010001080.1_pt1 | contig 15356 bp, 16 predicted proteins | sample 2041351 | NCBI WGS metagenome assembly RCND01 (sample SAMN09708230, study PRJNA481090) | Marine sediment metagenome, whole genome shotgun sequencing project. | biome: marine sediment; feature: ocean; material: sediment; isolation source: Sewage treatment plant 12B marine sediment (STP12B) ...
TTCTATAATCTATATTCTTTGAACTCTTCAATTCTAACTTTTCACTATATTCTATATTCTTTTCTCTTTTTCAGAAAAAACAGTACATTTGCAGCCGCTTAACTCTAATTGTTAGGCAATAACAAAATTTATATAAAATGAAATCAATTACAATCAACGGATCTCAAAGAGAAAGCGTGGGCAAGGTAGCTACCAAAGCCCTACGTAATGCTGGAATGGTTCCTTGCGTAGTATACGGAGGAGATAAACCTGTTCACTTTTCAGCACCAGAATTATCTTTTAAAAATTTAATCTACACCCCGGATGTGCACACAGTTGTGATTGCCTTGGAAGACGGTACTAAAGTAAGTGCTATTCTTCAAGACATTCAATTTCACCCGGTAAGTGACCGTATCCTTCATATGGATTTCTACCAAATATATGACGATAAAGAAGTGATGATGGAAATTCCTGTGCGAGTTTCAGGTAATTCCAAGGGGGTTAAAAATGGTGGTGTTTTACGAATTGTAACTCGTAAACTACGTATAAAAGCACTTCCTGCTAATCTTCCCGATTTTATCGAAGCTGAAATTACAGAAATGAAAATTGGAGAGAAAATGTACATCACGGATGTGAAATCTGATAACTTCATTATCCAGCACACAGATAACACTGTTATTTGTCAAGTTAGAACTTCACGTGTTGCTATTGAGGATGAAGTAGATGAGGAAGAAGAAGGTGAAGAAGGAGTTGAAGGAGCAGAAGGAGCAGAAGGAGAAGCTACTGCTGAAGGAGCTAAAGCACCTGCTGAATCTTAATATTTCTATTGAGAATATAATTCAAAAGCATTCCGTTAATTCGGGATGCTTTTTTTATTTTTACTGAAAACATTCGTAGCTTATGTTCGACTATTTCCGAAAGCTTTTCGGTTTTACAAAAAATAGTGATTCTGAAAATGCTCAGGAACGTATAAACAGTTCCCCCGATCAAGTCGGGGAAATAAACATGAAAAAATTTCTCATCGTTGGATTAGGCAATATCGGCCCAAAATATCATAACACCAGACATAATATAGGCTTTAAAACGCTGGACTATCTAGCGGACAAAGAATCACTATCCTGGGAAACTGCAAAACTTGGCGATATAACACGTCACAAAGTTAAGGGCAGATTATTTATTCTACTGAAACCCAGTACCTATATGAATTTAAGTGGGAAGGCAGTTAAATATTGGCTCGATAAAGAGAAAATCCCCCTTGAAAATCTATTAGTGGTTACAGATGATCTCAACCTGCCCTTCGGTAGTATTCGTGTGAAAATTAAGGGAAGCGACGGAGGACATAACGGACTAAAAGATATTCAGAACGTTCTACAAACAACGAAATACAATCGCTTCCGATTCGGAATTAGTGGCGAATTTTCTAAAGGCCGTCAAATTGATTATGTCCTTGGAGATTGGACTTCCGAAGAAGAGAAGCAACTCCCAGAGCGATTAGAAATTAGTAAAAAAATTATTGAATCCTTCGGACTAGCAGGAATTAATATTACAATGAATAGCTATAACGGTAAGTAACGTGAACATATATTCTTCAGCTTCAAAATATAATAATCCTCGTGCAAGCGTTGTAACAATTGGAACATTCGATGGAGTTCATATTGGGCATAAGGCAATATTAAATCGTCTAATAACAACCGCCAAGAATGAAGATTTAGATTCTGTAGTTCTAACTTTCTTTCCACACCCAAGAATGGTATTACAAACCGATTCTTCTATTAAACTGATTAACACGATTGATGAGCGTACAGATTTAATTAATAAAACAGGATTAGATCATTTGATAATCCATCCATTTACAAAAGCCTTTTCAAGACTAACAGCACTCGAATTTGTTAGAGATATTTTAGTTCGTAAATTGAATATTAAGAAAATTGTTATTGGCTACGATCATCGCTTCGGCAGAAACCGAAATGCAGATATCGAAGATCTTAAAAAGTTCGGATTGACCTATGGTTTCGAAGTAGAGGAAATTAGTGCCCAAGAACTTGACGACGTTGCCGTAAGTTCAACAAAAATTAGAAACGCTCTTAAAGTAGGCGACATTCAAACTGCAAATATGTATTTAGGATATCCTTTTATGTTGTCCGGAATCGTTGTTAAAGGCAAAGCAATTGGTCGAACCATCCAATATCCAACTGCCAATCTTGAGCTTTCTGAGGATTACAAATTAATTCCTAAAAACGGTGTCTATGTGGTGAAGGCGACTATAGATGCTAAAACGGTCTATGGTTTAACCAGTATAGGGACGAATCCTACTGTAGGTGGAAACGTAAAAACTATTGAAACTTATTTCTTAAATTTCAGCGACGATTTATACGAAAAGGAACTGCAAATAGAATTCCTCACCCACATACGCGACGAAGAAACTTTCGAGTCGATGGATGCACTAAAAAAAGCAATTCAAAGTGATGAAAATTTTGCAAGAAATTTTCTAAAAAACCATGAATAAACTACTCTTCAAACAAATTGACAATACAGGGCTCGTATTATTTCGAGTTGTATTTGGGTTGTTAATTAGCATTGAAGCTTTTGGAGCACTTGCCACTGGTTGGGTACGACGTACTGTTGTTGAACCTGATTTTACATTTAATTTTATCGGATTCGAATTTTTACAGCCACTCGTTGGCAGTACGATGTATTTCTATTTTGTGCTCATGGGCATCTTCGGACTTATGATAATGCTGGGATATAAATATCGCCTCAGTATGGTCGCATATGCCCTTATGTGGTCGGCAGTATATCTCTTGCAAAAAAGTTCGTATAACAATCATTACTATTTAATGATGCTCTTATGCTGGGTTATGGCATTCCTTCCTGCTCATCGATGGTTTTCACTAGATGCAAAATTTAATACCTCTCTAAAATCCAGCTCGATGCCTCGATGGTGTTTGCTGGTACTAATTTTACAAGTCTGGCTTGTATATACCTTTGCTTCGATTGCAAAATTTTACCCAGACTGGTTAAATGGTACTACGATTGCATTATTTATGAACAGTAAAAAGAGCTATTGGCTCATTGGACCGCTTCTGCAAATGGATTGGATACAGCAGTCTATCATTTATGTTGGAATATTATTCGATTTTTTAATTGTCCCTTTACTGCTATGGAAGCGAACCCGTACGATCGGATTTGCAATCTCGGTGTTTTTTCACCTCTTTAATTCTGTTGTATTTCAAATTGGGATATTTCCTTATATGTCAATAGCGTTTGCCCTCTTTTTCTTTTCTTCGGAAACGCTAAAGAAACGGTTCATGCCTAAAAAGTACCAGGCGGTAGTTGATGATATTGGCGAATCTAATTCTTCCGGCCATCGAGCAAAGAACAATAATATACTGATTGGTATATTTTCTATTTATTTTATTTTTCAATTGGCGCTTCCATTGCGTCATTGGTTTTTCACAGACGATGTTTTATGGACCGAAGAAGGCCATCGCCTTAGTTGGCGTATGATGCTTCGTTCAAAAAATGGCAGTGTCGCGATTTGGGTAGTAGATAAACAATGTGGTGAAAGATATCGTTATAACTACAATGAATTATTGAAAAACAAGCAAAAACATTCCTTCAAGACAAAACCTGATCTAATATGGCAACTTGCCCAGCGAATAAAAGATATTGAAGCTGAGAAAGGTATTGATGCAGCAGTTTATGTCGATGCTAAGGTTAGAGTTAACGGTGGTGTATTTCATCAATTTACCGATCCTGAAGTAGATCTAGCCGCTGTGAAGTGGCAACACTTTAAACATAGCGAATGGATTTTACCATCCCCTGCAGATTATCACAAAAAGGATGATATAAAATAAGTCTAATTCCGTAAATTCGCTGGCTTAAACGCCCATTAGCATGTTACAAGTTACTGAAATACGAGAACATAAAGAAAAGATGATTGCCGCACTTGCCAAAAGAGGCTTAGATGCGACACAGGTGATTGAAGACGTGATTAAAACTGATGAACTTCGTCGGAATACACAAGCTAAACTTGATGAAACACTTGCCCAATCCAATACGTTCTCAAAGGAAATAGGCATGTTGTTTAAAAAGGGTGAAACGCAAAAAGCAGGGCTTTTAAAAGAAAAAACAGTTCAATTAAAAGAAGCTTCTAAAGCATTAAACGAACAACTCAATGAAGCTTCAGAAAAACTTCAGCAGCTGCTCTTTACAATTCCTAATATTCCCAACGAACTTGTCCCAGCTGGAACTGATGAGACTGACAATGAGGAAGTTTTTCGGGAAGGTGAGATCCCAGTTTTAGCTGAAGGGTCTCTGCCTCATTGGGAACTAGCTAAGAAGTACGACATTATTAACTTCGAATTGGGGGTGAAGATTACCGGTGCTGGTTTTCCTGTTTACAAAGGAAAGGGTGCTCGTTTACAACGCGCGCTAATAGCCTATTTCTTAGATAAAAATACCGAAGCTGGTTATACCGAATATCAAGTTCCGCATTTAGTAAATGAAGCCTCAGGATTTGGGACTGGGCAATTACCCGACAAAGAAGGTCAAATGTATCATGCAACCGTTGATGATTTATATTTAATTCCTACAGCTGAAGTTCCCGTTACTAATATGTTTCGCGGGGATTTAGTAAATCAGAGCGATTTACCTATCCTTTGCACTGGATATACGCCTTGTTTTCGAAGGGAAGCAGGTAGTTATGGAGCTCATGTTCGTGGCTTGAATAGATTACATCAATTCGACAAGGTCGAAATCGTTCGAATTGAACATCCCGATAAAAGTGCTGAAGCCTTAGATGGCATGGTCGAACATGTTAAGGATATTTTACGCGAATTAAAATTACCCTACAGAATCCTTCGGTTATGTGGTGGCGACTTGGGTTTTACCGCAGCTTTGACCTATGATTTTGAAGTGTTTTCAACAGCTCAGGATCGTTGGTTAGAAATTTCTTCAATATCTAACTTTGAAACATTTCAGGCAAATAGATTAAAATTGCGTTTTAAAGATAAGGACGGAAAGAACAAACTTACACATACACTAAACGGTAGTTCATTAGCATTACCAAGGGTTTTAGCTGGTATTTTGGAAAACTATCAAACTCCTGATGGAATCAAAATTCCCGATGTTCTGATTCCATATTGTGGTTTCGATTTTATCAAGGAATAGACTTCTATAATAAGGTGTTTGTCCTATAAGAGTACGATCTTGATTTCCGGCCTTGGCTGAAATAAGACTAATTACGGACACTAATATAAACTTAGTCTCGTTGTTCTTAAACATTTAACTCTTTATACCTAAAATAGGTGCTATTTTTGATGTGCCATTTCAGTAATCAAAACCTTATATTTACCAAATGCGGAGCGTCATTTTTTTAATATTTCTCTTTCTAAGTGCTTCCGTCATGGGGCAAAGTCAGATATTGGCTAAAAACTACTTTGATCAGGGGGAATATGAAAAAGCAATCACTATATACGAGAAATTAGTACTTCAAAACCCTGGACGATTGGATTTTTTGAAATCGTTAGTTGAGACCAATCAGCAATTGCAGCAATTTGACGTTGCGGAAAATTTATTATTAAATAAGCTCAACTCGGAGAGAATTATTCCGCAGTTTTATGTAGAATTAGGTTACAATTATTCCCTTCAAGAAAATGATTCTTTAGCGAACAAAAATTATCAAATAGCCGTAGATTTTGTTGAGCGTTCTCCCAATTACATATTCAACGTAGGCAAAGCACTTGAAAAATATAATTTATTAGACTATGCAGTTATGGCCTATGAAAAGGTTATGGTAACAAATCCGAGATTGGATTTTAACATGCAGCTTGCTCGGATTTATGGAGAACAAGGCAATCACGAAAAGATGTTTGTAAAATATGTGGATTTGATCGAAAAAAATCCTTCCAACAAAAACTTAGCGCAGCGTAATTTCAGCTTCTATATTACTGAAGATCCCAATAACGAAGGAAATGTTATTCTGCGTAAAATATTGATTAAAAAAATACAGAACGACCCAAACATCTTATTTAACGAGTTATTGAGTTGGTTATTTATTCAGCAAAAAGATTTTAAAAAAGCATTTGTACAAGAAAAAGCAATTTACAAACGTGTTGGAGAGGACTTGAGAGACATTGGGAGTTTAGCGGTTATCGCTATTAATGCTAAGGATTATAAAAATGCCCGAGAAATTGTAAACTTCATTATCGAAAATTCGGATACCCCTGAAGCTAAATTACAAGGACATCAATATTTAATGACGATTGCCCTAAAAACAACTCCTGAAAAAGACTTTGATAAGATTGAAAGTCAATTTGAAACCTTATTTGAAACCTTTGGGCGTTCTGCAAGAACCTATTTCCTTCAGATCGATTACAATCATTTTTTAGCATTCAGAATGAATAAGAAAGATGAGGCAATTGCAAATTTAAAAACGCTCTCAAAGGTGAAACTTACATCTTATCAAGAGGCGCGAGTAAAAATGGAATTAGCCGATATTTTGGTGTTTGACGAAAAATTTAATCAGGCGCTGATATATTATTCTCAAATTCAGAAAAAAGTACAGTCAAACATTTTGGCACAACAAGCCCGTTTTAAAGTAGCACAGACAAGTTATTTTAAGGGAGATTTTGAATGGGCACAGGTACAATTGGACGTTCTTCGGAAATCTGCATCACAGCTAATCGCAAATGATGCAATGCAATTAAGTTTGATGATTCGAGACAATTCTCTGGAAGATTCAACTCAAACAGCACTGAAGAAATATGCGAAAGCTGATTTAATGGCATTTCAGCTTAGAAACAAAGAAGCGATTGCAGCTTTTGAAGAAATTAGTCTGAATCATAAAGGAGAAAAAATAGAAGATGAGGTTTTACTAAAACTGGGTGAGCTTTATGAAAAAACTGAGCAGTATACCAAAGCTGAGGCAAGTTATTTGAAACTCATTGAGTTCTATAACGATGATATTTTAGCTGATGACGCTCATTTTCGATTGGCAAAACTATACGAAAACAACCTGCAACAACCTGATAAAGCGAAGGAATTATATGAGCAAATTATTTTCAATTTTGCCGATAGTATATTCTTTGTAGAAGCGCGAAAAAAATACCGTGCACTTCGCGGCGATGAACTAAATTAAGAATCAAAATAATGTATATCTACAACGTCACAATAAATGTCGAACCAAGCATCCACGACACTTGGTTACACTGGATGAAATCGGAGCATATTCCTGCAATGCTCGCTACTAAAAAATTTAGTAAAGCGCTCATGACGAAAGTCTTGTTCGAGCAAGAGATGGATGGAATCACCTATTCTGTGCAATATACTACAGATAGTAAAGAGACTCTCAAAAGGTATTACGCCGAAGACTCTGAAAGACTACGAGAATTGAGCCAACCTTTTACGGGTAAGTTTGTGGCTTTTAGAACAGAGTTAGAGGTGATCGATGAGCAATAAAGAAAATAAAGGTCCAAAAAAATTTAGTCCTAGTGATAGAGGAGTACGAGCTAAGAAACACTTAGGGCAGCATTTTCTTAAAGACGAAACAGTTGCTAAAAAAATTGCAGACACTTTAAATCTTAATGGATATACCAAGGTACTAGAGATTGGCCCTGGTACCGGAGTCCTCACAAAATACCTATTAGAAAAAGATATCGAATTAGTGGCAATGGACCTTGACCGTGACTCCATTTCTTATCTTGAAGCAAATTATCTCAATAAAAATTTACAACTGCTAGAAGCAGATTTTTTAAAGTACGATCTTTCAGATGTTTTTGGCGAGAATGAATTTGCAGTCACTGGGAATTTTCCATATAATATTTCGACTCAGATTGTATTTAAAACCCTTGAAAACAAGGAGAAAATCCCCGAGTTTACTGGAATGTTTCAAAAGGAAGTTGCCTTACGTATTTGTGCTAAAGAAGGAAGTAAAACGTACGGAATTCTCTCCGTTTTAGCACAGGCATTTTACGAAGCCGAATACCTTTTCACTGTACCTCCAACTGTTTTTAATCCCCCACCAAAAGTAGAAAGCGGCGTACTTAGGTTAACAAGGAAAGCCGACTTTTCCTTAGCCTGTGATGAAAAGATGCTCTATAAAGTGGTGAAGACAGCATTTCAGCAACGTAGAAAAACAATGCGAAATAGTTTAAAGTCCTTCAATCTTTCCGATAAACTAAAAGAAGATACTATCTTTGGCCAGCGCCCTGAACAACTTTCGGTGGCACAATTTGTCGCACTCACACTTAAATTGGAGGAAGATGCAATTTCAACTCACAAGTGATTTCATAAAAAACATTGAGCAATTAGTAGCCAATAAAGATGGCAATAAGTTGCGTGAGATACTTCATGAATTGCATTTTGCCGATATAGCCGAATTGCTTGAAGAACTCTCAAGTGATGAGGCAACGTACCTTGTCAAACTTCTTGAATCGGAGCTCACATCAGAAGCCTTAATGGAGCTGGACGATGATGTTCGTGAAAAAATTCTGAGCAGACTCTCTCCTAAGGAAATTGCAGAGGAACTGGCGGAAATGGATACCGATGATGCCGCCGATATTGTCGCAGAATTAGATGACCATATTCAGGAAAAAGTAATCGACAAGCTAGATGACGAAGAGCATGCGGCAGATATTATCGAACTCCTAAAATATGATGAAGATACTGCTGGGGGATTAATGGCTAAAGAATTGGTGCAAGTTAAGGAAACCTGGACCGTTGCTGGTTGCGTTAGAGAAATGCGGCGTCAAGCCGAAAATGTAACTCGTGTGCATTCAATCTATGTAACCGATGAAGAAGGAAAATTAAAAGGGCGTCTGTCCCTAAAAGACCTCTTAACGGCTTCAGAAAAGACCAAAATAAGTGAAGTTTATATCCCCAAAGTAGATTATGTAACGGTACACACGGAAGGCGAAGAAGTTGCTCGTATTATGCAGAAATATGACTTGGAAGCGATCCCGGTTATTGATGAGGAAGGTGTTTTGGTGGGACGAATTACAATTGACGATATTGTAGATTTTATAAAGGATGAAGCCGATAAAGATTATCAAATGGCTGCTGGTATTTCTAGTGATGTTGAAGCAGATGATAGTGTCTGGGAACTTACAAGAGCCCGATTACCCTGGCTTATTTTAGGCCTTTTTGGAGGCCTGGGCAGTGTATATATTATGAAGGGGTTCGATGAAGCAATAACGAATTATCCAATACTATTTTTCTTTACACCGCTTATAGCTGCCATGGCAGGAAACGTAGGTGTGCAATCTAGTGCAATTATTGTACAAGGTTTGGCCAACGATAATGTAAAAGGAAGTTTGATTAATCGCTTGTTAAAAGAAGTCGGCCTGGCTCTAATCAATGGAACAGCTCTCGCAGCTCTAGTCATGCTTTTCGGGTTTATTGTTGGTCAGGATTTATTAGTAAGTATTACAATAGCAATTTCAATGCTTTCGGTAATTATTGTAGCTGCGTTAATAGGGACTTTTGTACCTATTATTCTCGATCGAAGAGGTATTGATCCTGCCATAGCAACTGGTCCATTTATTACGACTAGTAATGATATCTTCGGAATTTTTCTATTCTTCTATCTTTCAAAAATTATTTTAGGATTTTGATTACTGATATATTTACACAACATATAACCGTCCCCGCTTCGTCCATAGATGAGCGTGGTCATGTTAACAACCTTGTCTATTTGCAGTGGTGTGTCGATGCCGCTGAAGCACATTGGATCTCAAGAACACCCCAATCACTTCGCGAAGGATATGTGTGGTATGTGATCAACCATAATATCACATATCGAGCTTCTGCTTTTGAAGGAGAGGTATTGGAAATTCAAACTTGGGTGAAAGTCAATAAAGGCGTTCGAAGCGAGCGACATTATAAAATTGTTCGTTTATTAGACAAAAAAACACTGGTTGAAGGTCAAACTGTTTGGTGTCTTCTCAACGGAAAAACACTCCGACCGACTAAAATTCCCGACGAAATTAGTAACTTGTTCGTCTAATTCTTTTAGATTGAAAACAATTAACGTTAAGGAAAAGTTTACAACTTTCAGTAAGCATTGGCACCCGCATCAAATTGCGATAGTCGATGATATGCAAGTTCTTTTAGCTAAGATTAAAGGAGACTTTATGTGGCATAAACACGAAGACGAAGACGAGCTTTTTTTCGTGCAGAAAGGAACCTTAGAAATGCATTTTAGAAATAAGATCGAGGTTGTAAAAGAAGGTGAGATTATTGTAATCCCAAAAGGAGTAGAACATTGTCCTAAAACGAAAAATGGGGAAGAAGTACATGTCTTACTCTTCGAGAAATTGACTACTGCACATACTGGGAATGTGGTGAATGAAAGAACTCAAACACAATATCCAATCATTTAATATAGATTATTAAGTGAGGGGTATTTTTAGCTCGGTCATCACTTTATTCTCATTATTATTGTTCATTTCAAACTCAAAATCCTCCTCAAAAAGGGTGCTTAGGCGGGAAATTACGTTGTGAATTCCGGTACCATATGTAATCGCATCATGATCCAGAGCTTTTCCATTATTTGAAACATAAAAAACAAGGTAGTGATCTTCTTCCATAATACGAATCAAGATGTTTATTGAATCATGTTCATATGAGAACCCATGTTTAATTGAATTTTCAACAATGGGCTGCAATAATAAAGGTGGCATTTTTCGTTTTAAAAGTTCGTTAGGTACAGAAATATCAAAATTTAAATTGTTCTGAAATCGCAACTTCTCTATATCTAAATACTTTTTAAGCAATGCTACCTCGTCTTCGATAGTAATAAACTTCGTATCTTTAATAGCTAGCGTAGATCGCAGTAAATCACTAAGATCGGCAATAGCATCTTGAGATTTTTCTGTACTTTGATCTATAAGCGCGGAAATATCGTTAAGTGCATTAAACAAGAAATGAGGCTGCAATTGTGACTGAAGTGCATTAATTTTTGAATCTAGGAGCTGTGTTTTCAGGTTAGATTCTTTCAATTCGTAGTCCTTTTGCTTCTGAAAGAAATAATAAGCATATACAATTGCAATCATACAGAAATACAAAAAGAAATTGTAATCCGTTCCAAAAATTGCACTGCTGTAAATATATTCAAAGGTGATTTCATGACTTTTTCCATCCATCAAGTTAGAAGCTATCGTTTGAATTAATACAGAATAGAAGCTAAGACTAATCGCAAAAAGAAAGTGAAGGACAATTTGAATACTATTCGAGATATATTTTTTCAGAAAAAGAAAACGAACGAATAATATAGCCGAAAAAATAAAGATAAATTTTGAAACATATCTAAGTATTAAGTTGATATACAATTTGCTCCAAGTAAACGAAGTATAGCCTAAACCTTCCAACTTAACAATAATCGCGCTCACGGTCGATATAAACAATGACACTAAAAAGAACAGCACTAAGTAAGTAACAACCTTTCTGTCTAGAATGTTTTTTAGTGACGTCTTCATCGAATTCCCATTTTATCTAGAATATCAAGCTTATAGTTCTTACCTACTGGAAAAGTGGCGCCATCCTTCATCCGTAAACTATACCCTCCTAGGCCTTCACTAATTACCTCTTTAATGTTTCTCAATGGAACAATTGTCGATCGATTTACCCTTGAAAAAACCTTTGGATCTAATTGATCGATAAGCAGACTCATAGAAATTCTATGTACATGTTTCTCTCCATTCAAGGTGTAGATTTCTGCATAATATCCGGAAGATTTTATGTATGAAATATCACTAGTTTTTACGAAATAATACTTTTTATTCTTCTTTAGCACCACTGACTCGAGGTAGGTTTTTTTACTCGCCTCTCCCATCATTTTTTCCTCATTCAAAAATTCCATGAACTGAGTAACTTTCCTCTGAAATTTAATTCTTTGCTCTAATTCCAACTGCTCAATGCCTCTTTCCAAAGCTTGGGTAAAACGTTCCTTTTTATAGGGCTTCAATAAAAAATCAATGGCGCGAACTTCAAAGGCTTTAACGGCAAAATCATCAAATGCCGTTACAAAAATAACAATAGGAATATTTTCTGAAGGCACTTGACGTAAGACATCAAACCCACTCATGTCGGTCATTTTAATGTCGAGAAATACGATGTCGGGCCTAAGCTCATTCAATACCTTTATCGCTTCCTTACCATTTGAAGCTTCAAAAACTACAGAATTTACTTCGCTTTCAGTTAAAAATTTAACGATGCGTTTTCTGGCCAAAGCCTCGTCGTCGGCAATTAAAATTTTAATCTCTTTTGATATAGTTTGCGGTGATTCCAAAGTATAGGCTAACAATATATTCTGCGAAATAAAGATACCATCTTTTAATAGATCATGAAATGATACCAAGACTTCATATTTAGATACGGAGTAATCATATTTAGATACTAATAATTGCAACATCTAATACAAGCCTATGTTTAGGAAACAATTGTTGATTTATACCAAATTTATTATGTAATGTCGTATTGTGTCCTTTATATCAAAAGTTAGACTGCTCATATCATTTAAAATTTCGGAGATCAAATTTCATCCACATTTGTGTTGGTACTAAAATTAGTTCGGTTTAATCATTAATTCTAAAATTATGTCTTTAATAACTCGCATATCCTTTGTTTCTCTTGCAATAGTATACACTCCTTTATTATTTTCTCAGTCTTATGAAGAAGTCTTCTTGCCAGATATTACCACGACACCCTCAGCTTCAAGAAGTGCCAATTTTGTAGATGTTAATGGTGATGGCTGGGACGATATATTTATTACAAACGGACCGCAAAATGGGCAAAGCAATATGCTTTATTTAAACAACCAAGACAATACCTTTACCACTGTTTTAAGTGACCTTATAGTACTTGACAATGACCGCAGCGACGGTGCAAGTTTCGCGGATGCTGACAACGATGGAGACTTGGATGCATTTGTAGTTACGTATGGCGCTAACCTTCAAGGGAACAAGAATTATTTCTATCGAGGTAATGGTGACGGTTCATTCAACTATGAACCCACCATCGCCATGGGCTTACCCCTTACATATTCTGAAACGGCAATTTGGATCGATCTTAATAACGATCAAAACCTAGATCTGTACGTCACCAATAGTACTCAAAACCTTACTAATCTATATTACGTAAACCTCGGAAATGGATCCTTTCAAGATGTAACTAATTTATCCATAACTAATGAAAATAAAATTTCACGCGCCATAGATTGGATAGATTATGACGGCGACGGTGATAGTGATCTATTTATAACGAATGACGCAAGTGAAAACTCTTTATTCAGAAACGACGGCCCCAATAACTTCACTAAAATAAATAATTTGGCCATAGTGCAGGATATTAGACGTTCAACCGGAAGCTCGTGGGCAGATATAGATAATGACGGAGATTTTGACCTGTTTATAGCAAATTATGGACAAGCAAATCAATTATATATTAATAATAATGGGTTCTTTACCGAGAATGTTGGTTCCGTTATAGCATCCGTTAGCACCAATTCTTTTGGATCCTCTTTTGCAGATGTAGACAATGACGGTGATCTCGACCTTCTGGTTTGCAATGGTTTTTTAGCGAGCCAAACCACTAATTTCCTCTATATTAACAATGGAACCGGTAATTTTTCTTTAGATATGTCCAGTGACCTTGCGGTTCATCAAGGGTGGACTTATGGTTGTGCCTTTGGCGACTATGATAATGACGGTTGGTTAGATGTACTTTTAGCCAATAATTTAAATGAAAATCAAACCAACTCCTTATTTCATAATACAGGTACAGGAAACAATTGGGTAAAATTGAATTTAGTAGGAACACAATCCAATACTTCAGCAGTTGGCGCCAAAATCAGATTGCGAAGTACCATTAACGGGAATGAGGTCTGGCAAACTAGAAAAATCGCATCCGTTTCTGGCGCTGCCAGTCAAAATAGTTATACCGTTCATTTTGGACTTGGTGATGCAATAATAATTGATCAAATTGAGGTGCAATGGCCATCTGGTTTAATTGAAACCTTTATCGATAGTGGCGTAAATCATATTTATAGTGTTATCGAGGGAGATGGCGTTTTGGACACAAATAACAACGAGCTTTCCCAAATAAAAATATTTCCAAACCCATTTAAAAATACGCTAACAATTTCTTCAACCGAATTGAATATGCATCCAAGTGTAAGCTTCGAATTATATACAATTAGCGGAAAGCTTGTGAAAAAAGAGTTACTTATCCGAAAAACAAGCAACACTTTAGATCTCTCAAATTTGGATTCTGGACTCTATCTCTATATCCTTAAAAGCAAAGGCGAAAATATACAATCGGGCAAATTGATTAAGGAATAGCTAATGTTTGATAAATATTATAATTAGTTTATTAAAATGAAGCGCTAGATTTAAATTGGTTTTATAACTTTATAGACCTAATTATCTAGAATGAAAATCCTTCACCTTGACAGCAATCATCCAATTCTCATCAAGCAACTTGAAGCGACTGGGGCTACTAATCATGAAGATTACACCTCCCCTAAGGAGACCATTGAGCAGGTAATTAATGAATATGACGGGATTGTAATTCGTAGTAGGTTTAAAATAGATTCCCAATTTCTCGACGCAGCGACAAATTTAAAATTCATTGCACGCGTTGGTGCAGGCCTCGAGAGTATAGATATCCCATATGCTGAAAGTAAAGGGGTGGCACTCATATCTGCCCCTGAAGGCAATAGAAATGCCGTTGGGGAACACACTCTGGGGATGTTACTTTCTTTGTTCAATAATTTAAATAAAGCGGATCGTGAACTCCGACTTGGGCAATGGAATCGAGAAGCCAATAGAGGAACCGAATTGGATGGAAAAATTGTTGGCTTAATTGGATACGGCAACATGGGGAAGGCCTTCGCTAAAAAATTAAAAGGATTCAATTGTACCGTGCTTTGCTATGATATTAAGAATGACGTAGGAAATAAGAATGCTACTCAGGTCTCTTTGAACACACTGCATGAACTTTCAGATGTCTTGAGTTTACATGTCCCTTGGACACCACTCACCAATAAAATGATAAATACCGATTTCATTAATAGTTTCCACAAACCATTTTGGTTATTTAATACTGCGCGAGGTAAATGTGTCGTCACTTCAGACTTAGTTGCAGCAATTAAAAGCGGAAAAATATTGGGCGCCGGTTTGGATGTACTGGAATATGAAAACCTGTCTTTTGAATCACTTTTTACTGACAAGGAACTTCCAAAGGCTTTTAGGGAATTATTACAATTTGATAATGTATTAGTAAGCCCTCACATTGCTGGTTGGACGACAGAAAGCAAAATGAAGTTAGCCGAAATAACCGTTGAAAAGATTGTAAATATAAGATTATGAAAAACAGAG
>RCND010001082.1_pt1 | contig 15353 bp, 18 predicted proteins | sample 2041351 | NCBI WGS metagenome assembly RCND01 (sample SAMN09708230, study PRJNA481090) | Marine sediment metagenome, whole genome shotgun sequencing project. | biome: marine sediment; feature: ocean; material: sediment; isolation source: Sewage treatment plant 12B marine sediment (STP12B) ...
TGCCTTTGAGCGGATCAACACCATCTTGATGGATCTGGCCAGGGATATGTGGACCTATATATCCATCGATTATTTCAAGCAGAAAATCATGAAGGGTGAGATAGGCTCTTCGGCCATGCCCCACAAGGTAAATCCCATTGATTTTGAGAATGCCGAAGGGAATCTGGGAATGGCCAATGCCATTTTTTCGCATCTGGCAGCAAAACTTCCTGTCTCCAGGTTACAGCGCGATCTTAGCGATTCAACCGTTCTTCGCAACCTGGGTGTGCCCCTGGGACATACCCTGATAGCCATGCAATCGATGATCAAGGGTCTCGGAAGACTTATTGTAAATGAAACTGCAATTCGGGCGGACCTGGAGAGGAACTGGGCCGTTGTGGCCGAAGCCATCCAATCCATTCTCAGGCGTGAGGAATATCCCAAGCCCTATGAAGCATTGTTGGAGCTCACCCGGACCAACAAAGGAGTGACCGAGGAGACCATCCGCGAGTTTATTAAAAGCCTGAATGTCAGCCAGGAGGTGAAAGAGGAGCTGCTTAAAATTACACCCTGGAATTATACTGGTTTATAGTTATGACAAGATTTCTCAGGCTCCTGAATTATGTACGTCCCTACAAGTGGTATGTGGTACAGAATGTTGTGTACAATATCCTGGGGGCTTTCTTTGCTCTCTTTTCCTTTGCCATGGTGATCCCCTTCCTGAGGGTGATCTTTGAAAATCAACCCTTGGTGTTAGAGCCCATGGAGTTTCAGCTCAGCACCAAATATATGATGCATACCCTGAACTATTATATGGGACAAATCATGGGAACGCACGATGTGGCAGGGGCCCTGATTCTTGTTAGTCTCTTGGTGGTCATTTTTAGCCTGCTGAAGAACGGATTTATTTTTGCAGCCAATCATGTGCTGGCGCCCATTCGTGCCTTTCTGGTGCGGGATATAAGAAATGATATTTACAGGAAGGTGCTGAAGCTCCCGCTCTCCTTTTATACTGAAGCGAGAAAGGGTGATGTGATCGCACGGATATCCAGTGATGTACAGGAGATCGAAGCATCGCTGCTTAGCTCTCTGCAGATGTTATTCAAGGATCCCATTACCATTATCGTTTACATGATCATCCTTTTCTCCATAAGTTTCAAACTGACCCTGACATCGCTCGTGGTACTTCCGGTGGCAGGCATCTTCATAGGACATATCGGTAGAAGTCTAAGGAAAACCACCCTCATGGGGCAACAGCGTCTGGGTGATTTGCTGGCTTTGCTCGAGGAGACCCTGGGCGGTTTAAGGATCATCAAGGCCTTTAATGGGGAGGAGCAGATGAAGGAGAAATTTTTCAATACCAATCACCGTTTTTCACTACTTATACGTAAGGTAGTCAGTCGCAGATACCTGGCCAGTCCCATCAGCGAATTCCTGGCAACCATTGCGCTGATGTTTATTTTGGCATACGGGGGATCTCTTGTGCTTGGAGGATATGATAAAATGGATGGGGAGAGCCTGATTCTTTTCCTGATTATCTTCAGCCAGATCATTCCACCCGCTAAATCCATCTCTACGGCCTGGATCAATATTCAAAAAGGAATGGCATCGGTGGACCGGGTTGATCAGCTCCTGCTGGCTGAAGATAGAATCGTAGAAAAACCGGATGCTGTCGAAGTAAATGGCTTTAATGAATCCATTGAGTTCAGGAATGTCTCCTTTAAATATGAGAAGGAGTATGTACTAAGGAATATTTCCTTTACAATCAAAAAGGGCCAGACCATTGCTCTTGTGGGTAAATCAGGATCTGGAAAATCGACTATGGTTGACCTGCTCCCCAGGTTTATGGATACCACCGAAGGTGAGATCTATATTGATGGGATTCCTGTAAGGGATTTTCGACTGAAATCATTGCGAGCTTTAATGGGTATGGTGAGTCAGCAATCCATCCTTTTCAACGATACCTACCAGAATAACATCGCTTTTGGTAAAAGCGAAGGGGCTGATATGGAGCGAGTTATGAATGCAGCCAGGGTGGCCAATGCCCATGATTTCATTATGGAGAATGAGGATGCATATGAGGCTGGTGTTGGTGAAGGTGGAGCAAAATTGAGCGGTGGACAGAAGCAGCGGGTCAGTATTGCCCGAGCAGTCCTGGCCAATCCACCCATACTGATCCTGGATGAAGCCACTTCGGCCCTGGATACGGAGTCGGAACGGCTGGTGCAGGATGCTATTATCAAGCTGATGCAAAACCGAACCTCCATTGTGATAGCACACAGGCTCTCCACCATCAAGCATGCCGACCTGATCCTGGTGATTGATGAAGGAGAGATCGTTGAGCGAGGGACACATAAAGAGTTGATCAGCAAAGAAAAGGGCCTTTATCATAAGTTGCACTCCATGCAAATGTTTTAATTCCAATGAAGATCAGCGGTTTCACAATGGGCAAGAATGCCCTGAAGCTGTATTATCCCATGAGGCAATCGATTGAGTCGATTTTGCCTCTGGTTGATGAATTTGTGGTAGCCCTGGGCGATTCAGACGCAGATGATATTACCAGGACTGAAATAGAGGCCATCGGCAGCGAGAAGATTCGCATTGTAGATACTGTCTGGGATATAGAGAAATATCCCCGTGGGATGGAACACGCACATCAGACCGATATTGCCATGAAACACTGTAAGGGTGACTGGCTGTTCTATTTGCAATCGGATGAGGTGGTTCATGAGCGGGATCTGGAGCCAATCAGGAAGCGATGTGAGGAATTGCTGGATGACCAAAAGGTTGAGGGACTACTGTTCCGTTACAGGCATTTCTGGGGCGATTATGAACATGTACAGGATGGGCATTGCTGGTATCGCAAAGAGATCCGGATAGTCAGGAACCTGCCTGAGGTCCATTCCTGGGAATCGGCGCAGTCATTCCGGAAGATTCCTGACTTTGACGGAGTGAATTACAGGCAGCAGGCAGGGACCTATAAACTGCATGTAAGAGATGTGGATGCTGAAATTTTTCACTATGGATGGGTTCGACCGCCCAGGGTGATGCAGAATAAAATTAAAGCATTCAGTACCAATCATCGTGGAAAAGAAAGCGTGGAAGTGCTGGAGGCGACTCACCATTTTGATCGTATTTATGATTATGGGAATCTCTCTAAAGATACAGTTTATACCGGGACACATCCGGCAGTCATGCAGCCGTGGATGGCTAAATTCGACTGGAAAGAGCAATTGCGTTTTTCTGGTCCGACCCAGAGCGAGAATCCACTCAAGGCCAATCAAGATAGGTCCAAATACCGTGTAATTTCCTGGATTGAGAAAAATCTGCTGGGAGGACGCAGACTGGGAGAATTCCGTAATTATATCCTGATAAAAGGGTAGTAGAGTTTATTTCTAGTCGATCAGCTTACCGTCTTTGGTATATCTCTTTTTTCCCGGCAGCTCCTCACCAGCTTCAAAAGTTGTCTCTTCGTACAATTCACCCGTTTCGTAATAACGCTTGGTAAGCCCGTTCTTTTTATTCTCAAAGTAAGTGGTATGCTCGTATATCTTTCCGCTTTTGAAGAACCATATGGCAGGCCCGTGCTTGCGACCATGTTCATAGGTGATTTTGGAATGGACTGTAAGCCCATCCTCGTAGAAGTTGATTTTAACCCCATGCATATACTGTTCTTCATCCACAGGGTTCAAGCTGGACAGGGTGCCATCCTCACGCCTCTTCTTTACCATTTGAGGAGTATCTCCTTCGTCTGCCTGGTCCCCTGGCTCCTTCCCCTGATTGCAGGAAGCAATGAGGATGCAGAGGCTAAGGATCAGTATTAATTGGAGCTTATTTTTCATGGTGACGCTGAGATTGAGAAAGTAAATATACCTGATTTTCCGTGAACCACAACTGATGTATTTTCGATGCGGATTTGCTTCCTTTGGGCTCCACATTTGACCTTTCTATCAATATTTTATTGCCATGCTATTCATTCTCTGCTTCTATTTTGATATTTTTACGACCGGAATATCAACTTTACTCTAAGATCTACCGGGAATGGAAATTACAATTGATGATCAGGATGGTGTGATTATGCGACGCTTTTCGGGCGAAGTTTGTTTCGAGGATATGATCGAATCATGGAACAAATTGCTGAGCTCTTATACCGATCTGAAGCAATACAAAGGGATCCTCACCAACTTCCTGGAAGCAGATGTAAAGCATGAAGATAATAACCTGAATGGCATGGTGGAATTTTTGAAAGGCTACCTTGATCAATTGAAGGATCTGAAAATCGCCATTGTGATGGATACCCCCATGGTTACCAATACCATTATTGTGGGCCAGAGAGTGAAGTCTCTGCAAATCAAGCCCTTCTCTACAGTTGAAGCCGCTTTACAGTGGATTGAGAATTAGCCAGTCCAAAAAAGCAGTTTTTCATAGTTAATTTGATAAATTAGTAGCTAAATCCAGCCTGATGTACTATTTATGGAAATGCCTCTTTATGCCGGCAGGCTTACTGCTGGCCTTCATGCTCACAGCATGTTCAGAGGATAAGGAGTCTGGGACGCCAGGAATTCTGGTTTCCACAGAGTGGCTGCAGGATCATTTGAATGACCCAAATATGGTGCTTCTTCACTCAGGGTCAGCTGAGCTCTATTACACTCTTCATATTCCCGGTGCCCGGCTAATCATTCCTGCAAGGTTTACTGTGAACACAGACTCGAATCGTAATGAAATGCCTCATAGCGATAGCATTGTGGAATTGCTAAGAAAGGTTGGTGTGGATAATGATTCAAAGATTGTTCTGTACCATGAAAACATAAGTCTTCTGAACCGGACTGCCAGGGTATTTGTGGCCCTGGATCATCTGGGACTAGGTGAGCAGACAATGGTATTGAACGGGGGACTGTCCGCATGGCTGGAGGAAGGGTATGAGACCACAGATGAGCTTGCTGATTTTTCCCGCGGTAAGCTGGAAGCACAAAATTCAAAGGAGATTATTATAACTGCTGATGAGCTTGATCCGCAACGTTGGAGCGATCATGTTGTGGTGATTGATGCAAGGTCGGCTGAAGAGTATTACGGAACCCTGGGAACCCTGGAAGAGCCATCAGAAGGAGGTCATATTGAAGGGGCCTATTCACTTTCCTACCTGAACATTACTACAGACGAAAGTCCTTATCTGTTCAGGTCAGACGCCGAACTTAAAGAGCTATTCCGGAAGGCGGGGATGGATCCGGAGAAAGTGACTTTAATTTACTGTAATTCAGGTATCAAGGGCTCACTTATTTATCTGGTAGCAAGACACCTTGCTTACCCCGCTTTGCTTTACGATGGGTCGTTTGAGGAGTGGGAAGAACTGGACCTGCCATCAACCAGGCCTGTTGCCATTCCGGACAAAAACGAATAAATCAGGGCTTATGAATAAAAGAAAAACTTATCCCTATTGGAATCCATACATCGTGGGAGTTGGTATCGGCCTAATAATCATTCTCTCCTTTGTAGTAACCGGAAGGGGACTGGGCGCTGTGGGCGCCTTTAATGGAATCATTGCTTCCCTGGTACATGCCATTGCCCCTGACTATGCCTTATCAAAAGGGGCTTATTCAACTTATCTCTCCGGCGTACAACATCCACTGAAGGATTGGGTAGTCATTGAAATAGCCGGTGTTTGTATCGGCGGACTCCTTTCGGGGATCGTATCCGGGCGCTTCAAGTTTGAAGTGATCAAAGGGCCCGGAATCTCCATTGTGACCAGGCTCATCTTTGCATTTTCGGGTGGACTGCTTATGGCGTTTGCAGCCAAATTTACCCGTGGGTGCACAAGCGGGCTGGCCCTTAGCGGGGGCTCTGTTTTGAGTCCGGGTGCCTGGCTATTTATGATTTCGGTTTTTATTGGTGGCTACTCAGTTGCCTGGATAATGAAAAAAGCATGGAACTAATGGCTCCTTTACAATTCAATTATGAGCTTTCGGAAACAATCCTTCTGCTCTTTGCCTTGCTAACAGGTATTGCCTTCGGGATGTTCCTGGAAAAAGCCGGTTTCGGAAATGCCAGGAAGCTTGTGCAACAGTTCTACAATACAGACATGGCCATGTTCAAGGTTCTGTTTTCTGCCATTGTAACAGCCATGCTGGGCATCTACTGGCTCTCTTACTTCGGGTTTCTGGACATTACACAGATCTATATCAACGCTACCTTTATCTGGCCACAGGTGCTTGGTGGCATTGTTTTCGGATTTGGCTTTGTGCTATCAGGTCTCTGTCCAGGTACTTCCTGTGTGGCTGTCTTCACCGGGAAACTTGATGGGCTTGCCGTCTTTGCAGGGATGTTTACAGGCTTATTCCTTTATGCAGAGGTGGAACCACAATTAAAGGGGGCCATCTCTTACTCTTCCATTGGCGATATCTCGCTTTATGAGCTATTTCACATGGAGTACGGGGTGCTTACCTTCCTGATTGCCGCCATTGCCCTTGTTGCATTCTGGCTTGCAGGAAAAGTGGAGGCACGATTCAATAACAAACCCCTGAAGCCTTCATCATGAAAACCAACCACATCCTTGCCATATTGGCTCTGGTGGTCGGATTGGCCGCAGCTTTTACCAAGCACTCGGAGAATAATAAGCTCTATCCCGACTGGAAATTTCATAAGGAGCGGATCGACGGTAAGAAGTACAGCTTCATTTCGGCCAGCCATCTGGCCAACCTGATATACAGCAAGGATCAAAACATCGTTATTTTTGATGCCAGGTCGTGGAATGCCTTTGAGGGCTACCATATTCCTCAGGCACTTGCATATGATGCCGGCTTGGGAAGCAAAGCTGCCAGCAGTTCCGGCAAAATTGTTCTTTATGGAGAACCGGATGACGAGGGCCTGTACGATCTGGCCAGAAAACTGCCCGGCAAGGTATATGTTTTAAAGGGAGGCATGGATGCATGGTACTCCCTTGTTTTGTTCCCTGACTTTCTGAGCTTCAGTGTTCGTAACAGCGATCAGCTTGATCATATCCTGCACAGGAGCGGATTCTTCGGTGGAAAGCCACAGAATACCCAGCTCCTGAACATCAATGTGCGGGAGGGTCGCTACCGGGAAGGATGTTGATTATCAAGCCAAATAACTGTATATGATGAAAAGGACCATTTACCAGGTAGATGCATTTTCCCGGGAAGTATTTAAAGGCAATCCGGCTGCTGTTTGCATCCTGGATCAATGGCCGGCGGATGATCTGATGCAACAGATTGCCAATGAAAACAATCTCTCCGAAACTGCTTTTGCGGTCCCTGCCGGGGATTGTTTTGAGATCAGGTGGTTTACCCCTGAGATGGAGGTGGAGTTGTGTGGACATGCCACCCTGGCCACTGCTCATGTGCTTTTTGAACACCTTGAGTATCCGGGCGACCAGATCTGTTTTGATTCTCACCACAGCGGGAGATTGAATGTAAAACGTAGCGGGGATTGGCTTACCCTCGATTTCCCGACCGACAGGATGGAGGAGATGGTGGTTCCCGAATTGATCGTCACCGCCTTGCTAACACCTCCTTTAAAGGCATTCAGGGGAAAAACCGATTTCATGTTTGTGTTTGCAAGTGAGTCTGAGATTGAAAACATGGAACCAGATTTTGGCTTGCTGGCGCAGGTAGGAGGCAGGGGTGTTATTGTTACTGCTCCGGGGAACGATGTGGATTTTGTATCTCGTTTTTTTGCTCCTCAGACTGGGATTAATGAGGATCCTGTGACCGGTTCGGCTCATACCTCACTGACTCCATACTGGGCAAGAGTCCTTGGAAAGAAGCGTCTGACAGCCAGGCAGCTCTCCTCCAGGGGCGGAGAACTGCTTTGTGAAGACATGGGTGAACGGGTGGAAATATCAGGGCATGCCGTTACCTATATGAAAGGGGAAATTGTTTATTAAGCATATAAAATATAAAGCATGAGATTTTCTGAAGACCGCATTGAGAAACTTACCTGCAGCGACGGGATTAAGCGTGATATCCATATCTGGGAGCACAAAGAACCCAAAGCCGTCTTTTTAACATTGCACGGATTGATGGATCATGGAGGGAACTACATGAATCCGGGAGTCTACATGAAAAAGCAGGGTTATGCATTGGTGGCCCATGACCAGCATGGTCACGACCGGAAACGCTTAGCGCATGTACCTCGTTTCGATGTTTTTCTGGACGACCTTCAATTGATGCTGGCATGGGTAAAAGAGCACTATCCGGGAGTTCCCATATTTATGATGGGCAATTCCATGGGTGGTTTGATCCTTACTCATTTTGGTATCAGGGTATATAAGGAGGATCCTTTAGTTAAGGGATTTATTCTTTCCGCGCCAGCTTACCAAAACAGCCTTAAAACCTCAAAGTTCCTGATTGCAATGGCGAGACTTCTATCCAGAATTGCTCCGGAAAAGGCGGTTCCTGTTGAGGATCTCAGGCCGCATGTGACCCATGATGAAGCTGAATATAAGCGAATGCGTGAGGATGAAAGAGACGGAATTCAGGCTACAAAAATGTCGGCCCGTATGGGTGCTGAGTTTTTAAAAGCGCAGGATTGGGTGCCGGAACATATTGGAGAATGGAAATACCCACTGTTGGCCATTATACCGGGAGATGATAAACTGATTAATTCAGCTGTCACCCGGGAACTTCTGTCCAGGATAGATGAGAGACTGCTTACTGAGCTATTCTACCCCGAAAATTTCCATGAGAGTTTCAATGAAGTGAACCGGGAAGAGGTTTTTGCAGGTATATTGAAGTGGTGTGAGCCCCGTATCAAATAGTCGAAGATTTGTAATTGAGTAAATTACATCTTAAATTGTGTTAATGTATTATCTGATTGTACGTAATCTGGGTGCTCCGCGGTGCGTCGATCGAAACGAGGAGGATCTGTATGAGGATGGAATGTCGTTCGACTGTACCCCGAATCTTGAATGTGATCCGAAGGAGTTCGTCAAAGAAGTAGAAATTATCTGTATCGAACATCCCGATGACCCGATTGTAGCCATGGTATTCAGGGATTAATTATCCCACTAAGCTAAAACATATCAGGATGAGAAAATCTAACTTTCTTCTTGCAGGAGCGCTATTACTTTTCACCTTTTGCGGGTGTACCTCAGTAAAGCGATTTAGAACAGCGGATTATAAAGGAGTGGATAACAATCTGGTAAATGTGGAGCTGTTTAATACGCGACTGTCCGGTGAAACTATGGAGGCTCGTGAGAAGAATCTGTGGACACTTAGCGCCAATGCACAGACCCGCCTGGTACAAATTCTGGATGAGCGCTACCCTGATAATGAAGCGTTTATGAGTGTCATGTCCGGTAGCTTCGGGACCAGTGAAGCACCTTCTCAGGACCTGACCAAAAAGGATTTGCGAATGGTTTTTACAATAAGCAAAAGCCGCGACTATTCGAAACTGAATGATAGTTCGGGAAGATTCTCTCCGGCTGACCGCATTGAATATCTCAGGCTAAGTCTGAAAATTCCGGAAACATACAATCTCCAATTTCAGGAGTGGAACCGCTATGTCACCGAGTACGGCGAGATTGAAATTGCAGATGTGAGTTTCTCAAGGAACCTGGATCTGTCACTTGATGGAAGCCCGGGAGGAGTCGATATGGGATCGGAAGCTGCCCTGGGTCGAAACGAAAAGCAAGTGCTAAGTCAGCGCTACCTGAAGCTGAATGGAAGCATCAGCGATCACCAGGTGGTGATGGAAGCTGAGGGAACCAGGGAAGTGGACCTGACAGGCAATGTTACCGCTGATGTTTCTCTATCTTTTGATGGGTTTCCGGAAATTATAATGGTCCCGGTTTTTACAGCTGATGAAGATAATTCTTTTGCCTTATCGGCTCTGAATTTCGTTGATGTGCTGGTCCCGGCTATGAGCGATGCGCCCGATACACTTTATGCAGAACTTACCCTCAATTATATCTATCGTCATGTGGCATCCGGATGGAATACTTTTGCCGAGTGGGACGACAAGGTGGAGTACTTCCAGGGAGTCATTAGTTCTAAAGTGCCCCTTTTCTTAAAAAAAGATTATCTGCCGCACTTTTTTTGTATTGGCACGGATCAGGGCAATAAGGCCGCATTGAAGTTCCGGCATACACCAGATAAGGAGTTCCTGCTTCAATTCAGGGATCGTCATGATGCCAGGCGCTTCCTGGAGTGGTTGCGAAACCCATTGCGCAAGCAAAACGATCCTGTTTTTATCGGAAGCAACAAGCTTCTATACAAAGGTGATCCCATCACCCCTGAGGAAGTGTTAGAGCACGAGCTAAAGATAATGCCAGTCTATTAGTTTGGGTTTTGCTTATTTGCCCCCGTACCAGAATCCCCTGTTCCAGCTGTGTTCACGTATACGGATCAACATATCTTCTGTTAGTTCTGGCAGCTCAGAAACAGAAGTGTTCATAATGGCCTGTTGCTGGTTCCGGATTCCGGGAATCACAGTGGATACTGCCTCATGTGACAATGCAAATTTCAGTGCCAGTTCAGGCATGGTGTAAGCACTCTCCTTAAATTCCTTTTTAATCTTCTCAGTACGTCTGACACCCCTTGCCAGGCGGTCGCCTGCAAAATAGTTGCTTCTGAAATCGTCTGGTCCGAATGTTTCCTTGCCAGTATACTTGCCGGTGAGCACTCCTTCATCGAATGCTACCCTGACGATGATGCCTGTTCCGGTTTCCTTTGCCACCGGGAAGAGTTGAGCGGCCGGTTCCTGTTCAAAAATATTATATATAACCTGTAATACGTCGACCATGCCATCACGCATCAACTGTACCACACAGTTCTGATCATGTTCCGGGGTGGAGATCCCAATTTGTTTTATCAGGCCCTCCGCTTTCATCTTTTGCAGAATCTTAAGGGCAACGGGATTATCGTTCCAGGCCCTGGTCCAGGTATGAAGAAGCAATACATCCAGGCTTTCTACCTGAAGATTTTTCATTCGTTCTTCCACATTTTCCCGCAAATATTTTTCAGAATACCTCTCTTCAATTTTGCAGTAGGGCGAAGGGGGCCATTTCCCTGGAGCAGGAGGTGTTTTGGTACAGACATAGATTCGTTCACTTCTGGATTTCAGGAACTCCCCGATAATTCGTTCCGACTTCCCGTTTCCATAGCCCGCCGCAGTATCGATGAAATTTACACCTCTATCCAGTGCGGTTTCCAAACCAATGTGGGAATCTTTGTCCGATTGTTCTCCCCAGCTGCCACCGATGGCCCAGGCTCCGAAACCAATTTCTGAGACCTCAAGTCCAGTGTTTCCAAATTTGCGTTTTTTCATTTGAATCTAATTTTACTTAAAACTACTAACTTTATCTCTTCAATCAATCCTATTAATACTTGTAATATGAAAGATCCCAATAGTTTTTCCCGAAGAGGTTTTTTTAAAAGTGCCGGACTGGGTGCTGCTGCTGTAGCAGGCATACCCTTGCTGGCCCAGGCCTGTACCCCGGCAGCGAATACCAGTATTATGCATGACTTTTTCACCGAGGGAGATGTGGTGCTCTTTCAGGGCGACTCCATTACCGATGCAGGTAGGAACAGGGAACAGGAGTTGCCCAACAATGCCTGGTCATTTGGGGTGGGATATGCCAATCATATAGGCTCCTGGTTGTTGGAGGCAATGCCGGAAAAAAATCTAACCATTTATAACCGGGGGATCAGCGGTAACAAGGTATATCAATTGTCCGATCGCTGGGAAAAGGATTGTCTCGAGCTAAAACCCAATGTGTTGAGCATCCTGATAGGTGTGAATGATTACTGGCATTTCCGTAACGGGGAATACGATGGTACTCCAGAGATTTACGAGAATGATTTCCGAAAATTGCTAATACGCACCAGGGAAGCTGTACCCGATCTCAAACTGCTGATCTGTCAGCCCTTTATACTAACCGGAACCCGTGCGGTGGATGAATCATGGGTGAAACCGTTCAGCGAGTACCAGGCCAATGCAAAAAAGATTTCAGATGAATTTGGTGCCATCTGGGTGCCCTTCCAGGAGGCCTTTGATAAAGCTGTTAAACTGGCCGATCCGACCTATTGGGCTGGCGACGGAGTTCATCCCTCCATGGCCGGTGCCCAATTGATGGCAAAGACCTGGCTGGAGGCACTGACTTAGGTTTTTGCCAGAGAGATATATTTCACAAGCAACGAGAATAGTGGAAAAGCAATACAGATAAACAGTTGGGTATCAAGACCAATTATTCTTGATCCATGTATTGCATTCATGGAATGGAATATCAGATACAGGATGGTTCCCAATAGGGTATATTGTAATACGGCAAAAATCCAGAACAGTTTATTATACTTCATGTGACAGGAGATTTTTAATTAGTATCCTTTAAAGATTTCATTACTAAATTCTTGTACTTTCTGCTTATGGGTATTTCCATCTCACCGACTTCAATAGTGGAGGAAGTAAATGCAGTAATATGAGAGATGGAGACGATAAATGAGTTATGGGTTCTGATAAACTGGTCATTGGGAAGTAGTCGTTCCATAGCTGTCAGACTGCTTCTGGTCATCACTGTTTTTTTCCCGGACCGGACCTGGACATATTCCCCTTTGCTTTCAATATAGCTGATATCTGATAGGTAGACCTTGTGGGTTTTTCTATTGTCCTGAAGATACAGATGTGCTTTATTTGAGATGGGAATATCAGAATTATGCAAGGTGACGGGATAAGTCAGGGTCTCATAGTATTTCTCAATGGCCTGAAAGAACCTTTCGAAAGAATAGGGTTTAAGGAGATAATCCAATACCTGGAGGTCAAATCCTTCCAGGGCATATTTTCGATAAGCTGTTGTGATAATTGTTTTGGGAGGGTGACTCAGACTACGAAGAAATTCGATCCCGGTTAATTGAGGCATGTTGATATCCAGGAATATCAGGTCTATACGGTTTTGTTTCATAAAAGAGAGTGCTTCCAGGGCATTCTCGAATTCTCCCGCGAGTTCAAAGTCATCAAGTTTCCTGATATAGTCTCTTAAAACCTCTCTTGCAATGGGTTCATCTTCTATGATCAGACATTTTATCCTCATAGTTCAGAATCTTGGTTAATGGTCAGATGAATTGAAAATTTTGAATCATCACTTCTGATAGAAAGCGTATGCTGTTTGGGATACTGAATATCAAGCCTCTTTTGAACGTTTTCCAGGCCAATACCTCCTGATATTTGGGGATTGACAACTTGGTCAGCCTTTTTGTTATTCTCCACTGCAAACACCAGGGATTGTGGTTTCGTAGCAATATGGATTTTAATCCAGACGTCATTTGCTTTTTTGCTGGCACCGTGCTTAAAACTATTTTCGATAAATGGGAAGAGAAGCAGAGGTGCAATTTCAAATTCAGTATGTTCCATATCCTCTATTAAAGCGATCCGGAGTCGTTTACCGTAACGGAGCTTCTCAAGCTCGATATAGTTCTTTATAAAGCTGAGTTCCTTCTGGATGGGATATTTATCGACAGAGCATTCATAAAGGACGAAATGAAGCATATCTGATAACATAAGGATGCCAGACGCTGTATGGTCAGATCTCTTTTTAGCCAGGCCATACAGGTTATTAAGGGTATTGAAAAGGAAGTGGGCATTTAACTGGCTCTTCAAAGCATTCAACTCGGATTCAAGCTTTTGTTTTTCCAATAGATTTTTTTCCTTCTGTTCCCGATCCCTTTCTTTGAAAAGCTTAATACTTAGCGCAATAAATACAATCAGCCCCGTTTCAAAATAGAAGGGGAGCAGGTTGTAATCCAGGAAATTCTTGAAAGTGATTTCCTCCCTACTGAGTTTCATCACCAGAATCCGTGGCAGGGGAGGCTCCAGTGCCAGGATAAGCAGTATAATGACCCCGAGAAGCAGGTATTTCTTTTGCTTTACGAGAGGTGGTAGAATCAGATAATTGATGGAGTACACGACAAGTATGGTAAAGGGGAGCATTACCATTGAAGAGAGAAAGAGCCAGGGAAAGTTGTCGAATACGGGACCGTAGATAAGCAGGAAAAGCAGAACGAAGCTTATCCAGAAGGCTGCATGCAGAAATATGCGCTTATAATTCAGATTTTTCATGGCTGCATTGTATCACAAAGTTAAGCGCTTCATATATGGAAAAAAAGAAAATCAATCACTTACAAGCTGAGACGGATAACTGACCGTTTTAATCGGTGCTTTTGCAAAATTGAAAGCCTTTTCGAGGCAAGAGGTTAAATAGGCGAGCCCCCTGATTACATACTGATTTTCGAGGATTTTCAGATTCAAGTTTACGAAGCTTGTACTCATGAAAATACGACACATTATCGGGCTATTACTACTGATCCTCTGCTCCAGTGCATTGCTGTTGTCACAGGAACCCGGCGAGCGGACCGGCAGGAGCAGGGGCCTGTACCTGGGATTGAGTGCTTCCAACTTCGCCGGATCGGATGCTTCTGCAGTTGACAACAAATTCATCCCGGGCTTCAGTTTGGGCTTCTACCAGGATTTTATAATTAGTCATCGGTATTCCATAGAAACTGGTCTTTTGCTAAGCAGTAAAGGAAGCAGGTTGGATGCTGTAGGAAATTTATATATGCATCAGGTCTTGACCTATCTGGAGATTCCTGTGCTTGTAGAATGTATGCTCGTAGATGGGGAAAAGCTAAGTTTCCATATGGCGGGAGGTGCTTACCTGGGCTTGAAGTTGCTTGCTTTCAATGAGGTGGGTTTCCCCGAAGAGATTAATTGCCTTGATATAGGAGTTGATTTAGGCCTGGGTGTGCGTTTTCGGCATTTCTCTTTTCGTCTGGATGTGAAACGTGGATTTCTGAGTATCGACAAAAGTGAACCATCCCTTGATTATAAGAATCTGACATTCTCACTACTTGTAGGCATTTCATTTTGAATCAAACGAATTCTAAGAGATATGAAAAAGATACTTCCCTTGATTTTTGGCATATGTTCTCTTATCACCATGACTGAGAGATCTGCCAGAGCTTGTTCAGTATTTACTGCTTCCAGAATTGATCAAGTATATGCAGCTACTAATAAAGACTGGAACAATAAAAATACCAGAATCCGATTCTATGCCTCATCGGAGGGTAAATATGGCCGGGTCTACTTTGGATACCAGGTTGAGGAAGGATTTCAAAATGTGGGCGGAATGAATGAACATGGCCTGTGGTATGATGGTGCCTCGCTTCCCTTTCGATCGGATATATCCAATCATTTCGGCAAACCAGTGATAAAGGGAGAGCTTTGCGAGAAAGCCCTGGAGGAGTGTGCAACTGTGGAAGAAGTTATACTTCTGTATAAGGAGTTTTATACACCTCACTGGCAGGGCCACTCCATGTGGGCCGACCGCCTGGGTAACTCGGTAATCATTGAGTATGGAGAAAAGGATG
>RCND010001083.1_pt1 | contig 15345 bp, 10 predicted proteins | sample 2041351 | NCBI WGS metagenome assembly RCND01 (sample SAMN09708230, study PRJNA481090) | Marine sediment metagenome, whole genome shotgun sequencing project. | biome: marine sediment; feature: ocean; material: sediment; isolation source: Sewage treatment plant 12B marine sediment (STP12B) ...
TAGAATACGAGATATACACCCTCAGAACTATCATGATTGGTAAGTAACCAGTCATACCAATCGACATCACGTTCAAAAAAAAGTTCTGGTTTAGTCATACATGATCAAATTGACGATGTGTTCAATAGGTTCAAGGTCTTTTTTGTTATCACTTATAGATTCCAATAAGCTAGATCCAACGATCTTAAATTTTGCTTTAAGTTCCATTAAACATTCTTCAGCTTCTTTAATACTTAGTCCATTGGAAACCTTATAGTATGTTTGGTCGAAATCTTTTGGATCCAGGCAATCCAGATCGAAATGAAGATAAAGATGGGTTAGTTTCTTCTTTTTAAGAGTTTTTACAAGGTGATCAATGTGCAGTGTTAAAGGCGCATAAATATGATCTTCAACGATCTTGTCCTGCTCTTTCGAATCTATATCTCGTAAACCAATATAATGGATCTGAGAAGGTTTGATGGGAGTAAACAACAAATTTTTGAGTACCCGATCTCCTTCATCCAGTAAGGTGCGTAATGGCATCCCATGAAAATTATGGCTTGATGATTCTTCAGGGAGATTGATGTCTGAATGGGCATCGAACCAAATCACCCCTAAATTCTTGTACTGACTTGCTAAATAGGATACTGGGATGATTTCCAACCCACAGTCTCCACCTATTGTTTCTATGGTTTTTGGCTTGTGCTGAAATAGAATCTGTTTGAACGTTGAAAGTTGTTCAACTAAGGCATCATAACCGTTGATGTTGTTCTTTTTATGTAATGCCTTTTTTGATAGGGGTATTGAAACCATATCGGGGTCATTAACGAATTCCTTCAAGGTCCTAGCGCCGGTCATGATTTCCTTTCCGGTTCCTGAGCCTTGCCATTGAGGAAAATAGAATTTCATTTTAGTTCCTTAATATAGCATTAGGAAATGTGACCACACTTTCATAACCGTCTTTGCCAACCGCTGATACCCCAAAGAAAAAATTATCAACCACAATGCCTTCCAATGTGAATTCGGTCACATCACCAACATTACGACTGTGACCCCAGGTTGGAGAGGTTGTATCACGCCAATGGATCTTGTAACTAATTGCACCGTCTACCTTATCCCATTTGAATTTTGCCGAGGGTTGGACAATGCCCCCAATGGACACACTTTTTGGCGCAGGAGGTGCTGAAGCAATGCTGGCTAAATTGATAGCATTTACTGTGGTTAGTTTTTTGGCATAATCAAAATTGACATGCTCAAAGGTATCACCATAATTGATTCCATTTTCCGTTCTGATATCTTGATGTTGTTGGGTATAGTTCTCATGTGCTTCCATGATACGTATTCCGGCAAAACCAGCATCATTAAAAGGCCTATGATGGCCTCCTCGGCCAAAACGATCCAACCTGTAAACCATCATCGGGTTCATTTCTGGCATGTAGGTTTTTGTTGTTTTATGCACATAACGGGCTAGTTGTCTCGATATACCATCTACTTCGCCACCATAAAAGCGTCGAGCATTTCTCTGTTTTTCTGTTTCGGTTGGTGGCACTGGTTCAGAAAATATCCTGAATGAGCGATTGTCAATAACGCCATCAACGCCAGAAATATTTCCGATCATGTCATTGTTCAATATACCGACTATTTCCCAGCCTTTTCCTTTTGCATAAGCGGCTAATCCTTTTCCACCAAATAAACCTTGTTCTTCTCCAGAAAGCCCTACATAAATAACACTACTTTCAAACTTGTATTTTGAAAGAACGCGAGCCGCCTCGATGGTTCCAGCCATACCTGAAGCATTATCATTTGCTCCTGGTGAATCTGATGTGAAATTTGCTGGATCCGATACTCTTGAATCAATATCCCCACTCATAATGATAAATCTATTCGGATATTTTGTACCACGTTGAATAGCAACCACATTGACGACCATGACATCATGAACAATACGCTGATTCGTACCTTTTTTAACCAGATCTGATTGATAGAATACCTCAAGACAACTATTACAGCTGTTCGATATGTTATCGAATTCTGATTTTATCCAACGTCTTGCTGCGCCAATGCCTCGAGTATTTGATAGGGTATCACTTAGAGTATGCCTTGTGCCAAAATCGGCCAGAGTTTTAATGTCTTGTTGTATGCGATCAGCCGAAACGGCATCTATGATATCATAGATTTTTTGGTCGGTTTGCGCATTTAGCGTAAATGCGACAATTAAGAAAGGGATTAGGATGGAATTGGAATTTTTCATTTATAAATATTTTATTAATGATAGATTTGATTTTCACAGGATATGATTGCCTAATGCCCATTATGGGCTCATTGTATGAAAGTTACTTTTTTAATTAGTCCGTTCTCAATTTCATAGATGGCAATCGCATTGAATTTTTGTCCATTTGCTATGACTTCTTCTTGGTCTATGACTTTATTACCCAGAACAATACGTTTTTTAATGACCGCTCTGAGGTCTTTGCTGCGCTCAAACCAGGATAAATAACTTTTACGCATTGCTGCTTGCCCATCGGTTTGAAGATCATTGGGGTACTTATAAAGTTTTATGTCTTTAGAATACGTGTTCATAAAAGCATCTATATCTCTCTTATTATACGATTCTAATTGCTTATCCACAATTATTTCTGGATTTGTTGTTGTCTTTGAATTTGACACAAATGTCATAGACTCAATACCATCATTACCTGTTCTGTAAATGGTGACATGTCTGTTCATTCCGTCATTCTTGGTTGAAATTTCATCATCGATCACCATATTTTTCAAGACCATACGATTATTCACCTGAACACTGAGATTCTTATTAACCTTGAAGGAGCCTTCATAGTTTCGTTTCAATTCTTGCCTGCCTTCATAGTTTTTTTCGTTAGGAAACTTACTCACGATTACATTTTCTGAGAAGGCATTTGCAAAGGCTTCCAAATCACCGGAATTGTATGGCTCGATATGTTTTTGAACGATGGCCCCTGCATCTAGATCTGTAGTGGGAGTAGTTTGTGTATTGGCATCATTATTTCCAGTATCACTAGCTTCTTTTGCATCTATATCCGCCGCGATCAATAGCTTCGATGAAATTGCATTGGAAGCAATACGGGTAATTCTGTTAACGCCTATTGTTTTTAGATCCATAACTTCTTTCCAATCAGAATTCTTTTTGGTATCCATTGCATAAAGCAGATTATCCTTTGCAGATAATATGGTGCCATTAATAAGCCAGCAAATATCTTCGACTCCTGGAAGCGTATTCGCTATAAATCTTGCAGAACCTGTTAGAGGGTCGAGCGATTTTATTTGCCAAATGCTATCATTCTCTTTAGAAATATAACTCACCAAATTGCTGTTAGGTATCTTTTGAAATGATCTTCCAACTTTTGTTTGGTATTTTCTGCTAGTACCTTCTGTAAGATTGGTTGCGTAAAGATTTAGTTCTTCTCCTTCAATAACGGCAGATACAATTAGATGGTCATTGAACCACGTATAATATGCGACAACCAGATCTTTTATCAATTCAGAATTTTCGCCATTTCTTAGATCGTAAGCATATAATCGCTGTTTCCCGTCTTTATCCAATCTTACCGCAGAGACTTTGTTGCTATTCGGAATCTTTAGTGGTGTATATTCTCCACCTTCCGTAAAACAAAGCCATGTTTTTGATCCATAATTGTCTCGATACTCAAGGATATCTGTCTGTCCATTTCGCGTTGAGGAAAACAAAATAGCGTTATCATTTATAAATGAAGGTTGATTATCATACCCTTCATTATTAGATATGTTTTTGCCGTTTAAAAGCTGCAGTTTCCCTGAGTCGTAGGTAGCGTCGAATAAAAATATTTCAGTGTTTGGTTGTGCTAATAATAAAAATGAGTTAAAAATAATGAGGTACTGAAGAAATCGACGCATACTTATAGATGTTTCTATAAAGATAGGAAAGTTTTGAGAGAATTTTATGATGACAATTTACACATTTTGAGATGATACTTTATAACATGCATTCTAAATAATTGAAAAAATATCACTAAATTTAGAAAGCTAATAATCAATTAATTATGAAAACAATTTACACTTCTATTGCTAGTGTGCTCATTTTTTGCAGCACATTTGCCCAAACAGGAATTCCAGTATCCGAGATGACCGTATGTGATACACAATTTCAAGATTTCATTTCAACGTATAATATTCCAGGGATGACGGTAGCCGTGGCACTTAATGGTAAGTTGTCATATGCTCGTGCTTTTGGTAAAGCAGATATTGGATTGACCGAAGACATGCAACCGCATAATATGCTCCGAATAGCTAGTATTTCAAAACCCATTACGTCCATCACACTAATGAAAATGATAGAAAATGGAGAATTAAATCTTTCAGATAAGGTTTTTGGGACTGGAGGCTTGTTGGAAAATCATTGGTATTTTTCTACGATTAATATTACCGACCCAAGAATTAATGATATTACTGTACAAATGTTATTGGAACACTCGGCGGGATTTGACAGTAGTCAAGACTGTTATCCGAACCCAACGACACCCTATCCATACTTTTTCTCTGGATGTAACCCAATAAATGCGCCGCTGCATATTACGCAAACTTTAGGGGAAACCAATCCAGCCTCTGAAGAAATGCTAATCACGTTTTTACTAGAAAAAGGACTCAATTTTGATCCTGGAACTCAATATGCTTATTCAAATATGGGTTTTTTAATTTTGGGTGAAGTTATTGAAGAAGTCTCAGGAATGAGTTATGAAGATTATGTAAAGCAAACAATATTGCATCCTTTAGGTATATATGATATGCATCTAGGTAAAAATTTACTAATCGATAAAATGGAACGTGAAGGAGAGTATGTAGGTGAAGGCTACACAAATTTATCTATTTATGGTGATGGCAGTGTTGTCCCATGGGAATATGGGGGTTTTAATTTGGAAGCATTTGGAGCTCACGGAGGGTGGATAGCTACTGCAAGAGATATGGTAAAACTTTTAGTTGCTGTCGATGGATTCACAACGTCGCCAGATATATTATCTTCTGCATCAATTACCTCTATGACAACACCTTCGGCAACTCATCCAAATTATGCAAAAGGTTGGTCTGTTAACCAATACAATAATTGGTGGCATACAGGAGCAGTCGATGGTACTGCTAGTGTTTGGGTAAGAACAAGTGGAGGTGGAGGTTATACGTGGGCCATTATTATGAATAAAAGAATAACTTCTGCTCAAGCCAATAGTTTTTGGGCAGCAGTCGATAATTTAGGATGGAACTGTATTTATGGGACGACTGCCATCCCTGCACATGACTTTTTTGAAGCTCCGACAGCCAATGCTAGCGGGCTTGTTGCAACAAATATAACAGATACGTCTATGGACGTATCGTGGAGCAATGGAAACGGGTCGAATAGAATTGTGGTTGCAAAAGAAATAGTTACCACTGGAAGAGTCGGGGAATTTAGTGCTTATCCTATGGATGGCAACGATTATACCGCCAGCAATTTATTCGGGACAGGTGATGATCTAGGCGATGGTAGTTCTGTTGTCTATGATGGAACCGGTGAATCAATTTCATTGGAAAATTTAAATCCTGGCAGTGAATATGCCATTCGGGTCTATGAGTACACTAAAAATGCAAATTCCGGGAACAATGCCCTTTATATGCTAAGTAATACGGCAGAATTACAAACTACCACATTAGGTTTAGACGCTAATGAATTCAAGGATAGTATAAGTATTCATCCAACAATTACTTCAGATTATATTACAGTGAATTTAAAGAATGGATTGGAACATGCCGACTACATTGTTTATAATATTTTGGGTCGAGAAATACAAAATGGTAAAATTTCTGATTCTGGAACAATCAATGCAACATATCTAGAATCTGGATTATATATACTTCAATTTAAGATAGATAGTAGAAAAGCTAATTACCGATTCATCAGAAAATAGAAATTGATTCTCATTAAAAAACCCGATTCATTAGAATCGGGTTTTTTGTTTGAGTTAGTCTGAATTAAAAACAATATTTATTCTCTGCCTTGACTTTTTCGGCAATCTCTATACGTAAATCCACAATATCTGGATAGTTTGCATATTTTGTGAATCGCTTAAGTCCCATAAGCATCATGCGTTGTTCATCTCCTTCAGCAAAAGATATTATACTTTCTTTCCCTTTTTCCTCCACGATGTCTACAGCGTGGTATAAGTAAAGCTTTGCCATTGCTATTTGAGCAGATTGCGCATCTTCGCCAAAACGTTTTACATTTTTTTCGGTTCTTAAAATTGCTGATTCAGCCATATAGATTTCGATTAAGATATCCGCGGCAGCAATTAATAATTGTTGATGATCTTCTAATTTAGGGCCAAATTTTTGAACGGCTCCGCCAGCAACCATTAAGAAAGTTTTTTTCAACTTCTTGATCATTTCTTTTTCTTCTGAAAACAATTCAGAATAATCAGGTGTGTCGAACGACGGAATTCCCATTAATTCTTCTTGGACTGCTTGTGCAGGTCCTAACAAATCAACATGACCTTTCATTGCTTTCTTTACCAACATACCAACAGATAACATTCTGTTTATTTCGTTAGTACCTTCATAGATACGTGCAATACGAGCATCTCTCCATGCAGCTTCCATAGGTGTTTCTTCAGAGAATCCCATACCACCAAAAATCTGGATACCTTCATCAGCGCAGTTTTGAACATCTTCTGAAACAGCAACTTTTAAGATAGAACACTCAATAGCGTACTCTTCAACACCTTTAAGCTCTGCTTCCTGTTGTGTGTTTCCAGCAGCTTCGCGCATTGCAATACGATCTTCAATATTTTTAGCAGCTCTATACGTCGCAGATTCACCAGCATAAGCGCTAGCAGCCATTTCGGCTAATTTGGTTTTTATAGCACCAAAATCGGATATTCTAGTTTTAAATTGTTTACGCTCGTTCGCATATTTAACGGCTGTTGTAAGGATTCTTCTTTGTGAATCTAAACAGGCAGCTGCTAGTTTAATACGACCGACATTCAATGCGTTCATAGCAATTTTAAAGCCTTCTCCACGACCAGCTAACATGTTTTCGGCAGGAACAACAGTATCATTATAGAATACTTGGCGTGTAGAACTCGCACGAATACCTAGCTTGCGTTCTTCTTCACCTAGAGTAATTCCGTTAGGATTGTCTTTATCATATTCTACAATGAAACCCGTAATGTTTTTATCGTCTTCAATCCGTGCGAAAACAATCATCAAACTGCAAAAACCTGCATTTGAAATCCACATTTTTTGTCCGTTGATTTTATATGATTTACCATCGGCCGATAATTCTGCAGTCGTTTTACCAGAATTAGCATCCGAACCAGCTCCGGGTTCTGTTAAACAGTAAGCTCCAAACCATTCTCCTGTTGCTAATTTTGGAACATATTTTTGTTTTTGTTCTTCTGTACCATATAAGGTGATTGGCATGGTGCCAATACCTGTATGAGCACCAAACGCTGTACTGAAAGAACCAGTTCCACTAGAAATATAGTCGCAAGTCAGACATGTTGATACAAAGCCCATTCCTAATCCACTATATGCCTCTGGAACTGCAACACCTAAGAAACCTAATTTAGCGGCTTTGCCCATAACTTCTTCGGTCAAGGCATAATCTTTTGCCTCAAACCTATCTCTGTGTGCAACGATTTCACGGTCGTTAAATTCCATCACGGCATCTTTCATCATTTTTTGTTCTTCTGAAAAATCTTCAGGAGTGAAAACGTCTTCACATTTTGTTTCTTTTACCAAGAATTGACCTCCGCGTAGAATGTCTTTTTCTGTTGTTTCCATTTTTTTTTTTAGATTAATAGATTCAAGAGTCAAGAATCAAGACTTATAAAATTAGTCCAGATTTAAAACTTGAAATCATTTTTTGTATTTGTTTTATTTTTTGTTCTAATTCTTTAAATATTTCTTCAGAAATATAATTTTCATTGAAAGCTACATTTAGTTGAGTTTCCCATTCAAAAGCTGAACCTAAACTATGCTCCAAATAAGTAGCAAAATGTTTGTCCGAACTTTTACTTGTTCCTTCAGAAATATTTGAAGGAATTGAAACTGCACACCTGTTCATTTGACTCATTAATCCATAAGTTTCAAACTTTGGAAAGTTACGAGTGAGTTTATATGATTCTGAAACCAATTGCATACTTTCTGTCCAAATTTTTAATTTTTTGAAATTATGCATCGTCTTTTTTAATCCTGATTCTTGGTTCTTTTTTGTCTTTAATTAAGAAATTCGAAAATACCACAAGCACCCTGACCTGTGCCTACACACATGGTAACTGCTCCATACTTTCCTTTCATATTTCGTTTGCGCATTTCGTCAAATAGCTGTACTGAAAGTTTTGCTCCAGTACATCCAAGCGGATGACCCAAGGCAATCGCTCCACCATTAACATTGATGATATCAGGATTTAAATCTAATTCTCTGATTACTGCTAATGATTGTGATGCAAAGGCTTCATTTAATTCTATGAGTTCTAGATCTTTTTGTTCCAGACCAGCTTGTTTTAAAGCTTTAGGGATAGCCTTTACAGGACCAATTCCCATAATTCGTGGTTCGACACCTGCTGCGGCATAATTAACTAAACGGGCAATCGGCTCTAAATTCAATTCTTTGACCATGTCTTCACTCATGACCATGACAAATGCTGCGCCGTCACTCATTTGAGACGAGTTACCAGCAGTTACGCTTCCACCAGCAGCAAATACAGCTCTTAATTTTGCTAAGGCTTCTTTGTTTGTTCCTTTACGCGGACCTTCATCTTTGGTTACTGTATATGATTTTGTAGCTTTCTTTCCGCTAGCATCAATGAAAGTTTGTTCAACTTCTATAGGAACAATTTGGTCTTGAAAACGATCTTCAGCTTGTGCTTTTAATGCTTTCATATGAGAATTATAGGCAAACTCATCTTGGTCTTCTCGAGACACTTTGAACTGATTCGCAACGGCTTCAGCCGTATTTCCCATGCCCCAATAATAATTTTCATGACCAGCTTTCACGGTATCATAGTTCAGTTCTGGTTTAAAACCTGTCATTGGTACCGAACTCATGCTTTCTGCACCACCAGCTATTATGCAATCTGCCATTCCAGACTGGATTTTTGCAGCTGCAATACCTATAGTTTCAATTCCAGAAGCACAAAAACGGTTAACAGTAACTCCAGGAACATCTACAATATCAAGCCCAATTAAAGAGATGAATCGAGCCATGTTCAATCCTTGAGCCCCTTCTGGCATGGCATTTCCAACAATGACATCGTCGATACGCTTCTTGTCCAGATTAGGGAGCTCTTTCATCATATGCTGAATAGTTTCAGCAGCTAGCTCATCGGTTCTTTTAAAACGGAACACGCCTTTTGGTGCTTTACCAACTGCTGTTCTGTATGCTTTTACTATATATGCGGTCTTCATAGTTCTAGTTTCTTAAAGGTTTTCCTTTGGTTAACATGTGTTGAATACGTTCTAACGTTTTGCGTTCAGTACAAAGACTTAAGAATGCTTCGCGTTCAAGATCCAGTAAATACTGTTCGCTTACCAAAGTGGGCTCTGATAGATCACCACCCGCCATGACATAAGCTAGTTTGTTGGCGATTTTATGATCGTGTTCACTGATATAATTTGCGGCTTCCATAGAATCCGTTCCTACCAAGAACATTCCTAATGCCTGTTTACCAAGAACTTTAATATCCTTTCTATGTACTGGTTGTGTATAACCGGTATCGGCCATCAATTTGGCATGTGCTTTTGCGGTGGCGATCTGCCTATCTTTATTTACCACAACAATATCCTTTCCTTTCTGTAAAATTCCCATATCAAAGGCTTCGTAAGCAGAAGTAGCTACTTTAGCCATACCTATAGTGAGAAAATATTCCTGAAGGGTATTTAATTCTACATCACCTTTTTTGAAAGTATCTTGTGCTCGCAATGCCATTTCCTTGGATCCACCACCGCCAGGAATTACACCAACACCAAATTCTACCAATCCGATGTAAGTCTCTGCCGCGGCAACAACTTTGTCTGCATGCATGGATAATTCGCATCCACCACCTAATGCCATGCCGTGAGGTGCGGCAACCGTTGGTATAGAAGAATATCGCATGCGCATCATAGTATCTTGGAAGTACTTGATGGCCATATTTAGCTCACCATATTCTTGCTCTGCAGCCATCATGAATATCATTCCTATATTGGCACCCACAGAGAAGTTGGCGGCTTGGTTACCAACGACTAATCCTGCAAAATCTTTTTCAGCCAAGTCAATGGCTTTATTAAGTCCAGCCAAAACATCGCCACCAATCGTATTCATTTTTGATTGAAATTCGACATTAAGAATTCCATCTCCAAGATCTTGAACAGAAACTCCCGAATTCTTGAATACTTCTGTCGTTTTTCTAATATTATCCAAGATGATAAATGAATCTTGTCCAGGAATTTTCTCCTGTGCTTTCTTCGGAATATCATATGCATAGGTTGCTCCTTCCTTTATGGTATAGAAGGAAGAGCTCCCAGAAGCTAACATCTCAGTTACCCAAGCCGCTGGCTCGAGGCCTTCGGCTTTCATGATCTCTATTCCTTTTTCAACACCAATGGCATCCCATATTTGGAATGGACCATGTTCCCAGCCAAATCCGGCTTTCATGGCATCATCTATCTTGTATAGCTCATCTGTAATCTCCGGAATGCGCTTCGTTACATATGCAAATAGTGCAGCGAAACTTTTTCTGTAGAACTCACCTGCTTTGTCTTTACCAGAAACTAGAACTTTGAATCTATCGGCGACTTTATCAATGGTTTTTGTTAATTCTAGAGTTGCAAATCTTGCTTTTTGTGCTGACCGGTATTCTAGTGTATTTAGGTCCAATGTCAGAATTTCTTTTTTACCATCTGCCGATACATTTTTCTTGTAAAACCCTTGACCGGTTTTGCTTCCTAGCCATTTGTTTTCCATCATGGTATTGATGAATTCTGGAAGTTTGAAGAGATCCAATTGTTCATCATCTTTGCAATTATCTGCAATCCCGTTGGCAACATGCACCAGCGTATCTAAGCCGACGACATCGACCGTTCTGAATGTAGCTGATTTTGGTCGACCGATAACTGGCCCCGATAATTTATCAACTTCTTCAATGGTCAGGTCCATTTCTTTAACCGCATGGAATAAACTCATGATGCTAAATATCCCAATTCTATTTCCGATGAAAGCTGGAGTGTCTTTTGCGATAACAGAAGTTTTTCCTAGGAATTGTTCCCCATAGCCATTTAAGAATTCTAAAACTGAAGCATCCGTTTTTGGTCCAGGAATGATTTCGAATAATTTTAAGTACCGTGCAGGATTGAAAAAGTGAGTACCGCAGAAATGTTTCTGGAAATCTTCACTACGACCTTCACTCATGAATTTAATAGGGATACCTGAAGTGTTCGATGTGATCAGAGTGCCTGGAGTGCGGTGTTTTTCAAGTTTCTCAAAAACTTGTTGCTTAATGTCTAGTCTTTCTACTACAACCTCCATAATCCAATCAACATCTTTTACTTTTGCGATATCATCTTCTAAATTACCAGTAGTAATCCTGTCTTTAAATGATTGATTATAAATAGGAGATGGCTTAGATTTTAATGACGCTGTTAGTGCATCATTTACTAACCTGTTTCTAACGACTTTATCTTCAAGTGTTAAACCTTTAGCCTTTTCTTTATCATTAAGTTCTCTTGGAAGTATGTCCAATAACAAGACATCAACGCCAATATTAGCGAAATGGCAAGCAATACCGCTTCCCATAATACCCGAACCTATAATGGCTACTTTTTTAATTCTTCGTTTGCTCATTTTATTTTAAAGTATGTTCTTTTGGATGTATATTCTTTTATTAGATACCATATCATTTATGACTTCAGCAACTTCGTAAAAGTGATTCAATTTCTCTTCTGTAATATTATTTCGAATGGCATTATTGAAAGTGAGTACTTTTTCTTTCGAATACTCTCTTTTTTCAATTCCAAATTCTGTTAAATATATAAGCACACCTCGACCATCTTCAGGATTAGGCTTGCGCACAATCAGTCCTTTATCTTCCATCGTTTTAAGCGTACGCGATAGGCTAGTGGCCTCCATGCCCATTTTAGGACCAAGTGCAGTCGATGGTGTTCCCTCTTCGGGGTCTATACTTAAAAGTGCAAAACCAGTGGCCATAGTAGTTTCAAACTGTGAAGCTTCTTCGTTATACATTTTATTGACCGCTAACCAAGTAGTCCTCAATACGTAATCGATGGTTTTATCTTTCATAAATTAATTAGAAGATACCAAAGATAATAAAAAATACTATGCACGCATAGTAAATTATAATAAATTATGCGTGCATAGTTAATTTAGATTGAAGAAGTATAGTTGAAGAAAGATATTTTAATGCTCGTATATCTTATTATATAGGTCTAAATAAATGTTTTTGATAATGTCACGTTTCATTTTCATGGTCGGAGTAAGATGCCCGCCATCAATACTCCAAACATCTGGTGTGAGTTCGAAACGCTTTATTTGTTCCCATTTGCCAAAATGTTGATTGTACTTATCAATTTCTTTTTGAATATGTTTAGTAACAACATCTGAAGATGCAATTTCAGCATCTGAAGTGCCAATACTAAGCTCTTCATTTTCAATCCAGCCACGAATAAATTCGAAATTGGGTTGTATAATAGCTGCTGGCATTTTTTCACTTTCTCCAACGACCATAATTTGTTCTATGAAAAGCGATTGTTTCATTTCGTTTTCTAATAATGGCGGAATCACATATTTTCCACCGGAGGTTTTAAACATTTCTTTTTTACGCCCAGTAATTCTTAAAAAACCGTCATCGTCAATTTCACCTTTGTCACCAGTATGGAAGTAGTCGCCAGACATCACACTTGCTGTTTTTACAGGGTCTTTAAAATAACCCATCATAACGTTTGGTCCTTTTATTAGTATTTCTCCATCTTCGGCAATTTTCACTTCTACATTTTTGATTGGTTTACCAACAGTACCAACTCTAAAATGATGGTTTGCATACATTTCTACCGATACAACTGGTGAGGTTTCTGTAAGACCATAGCCTTGCATGACTTGCATTCCTCCAGCTGAAAACACTCTTGTTAGTCTAGTTTGTAAAGCTGCGCTGCCAGACACCATTGTATGTAATTCTCCACCTAAAGCATCACGCCATTTACTAAAGATAAGTTTGTTGGCTATTTTAAGTTTAAACTCATACAAGCTACCATTTTGTCCATATGGCTCCCATTCTTCACCAAGCTTTACGGCCCAATTGAAAAGGGCTTTTTTTATTCCTGATAAATCTTCGGCTTTAGCCATAATTTTATCAAATACTTTTTCAAGTAATCTTGGAACAACACTCATTAAATTTGGTTTAATTTCTTTTGCGTTTTCACCAATTTTATCTATGCCTTCAGCATAATATATTGTTGTTCCAGCATATTGATATAGATATATAAGAACACGTTCAAAAATATGACAAATTGGTAAGAAGCTTAATATACGAGTGCCTTTACCTATTGCAGGTAAACGTTCTGATGCGTCTAATGCATTAGAAGTAATATTGTTATGAGATAGCATAACGCCCTTAGGTTTTCCTGTTGTTCCAGAAGTATAAATAATAGTAGCCATATCCGAAGGTGAAACGGCATCTTTTCTAGCGTCTACTTCTGGCTGATTACTTTGGTCTTTACCGAGTTCAAATAATTCTGAATAATGCTTACATCCCTCAATATGATTAAAGGAATAGACTTCTTTAATTTTGGTATTAGCTTTTACTTTGTTTACTTTTTCTAATACTTCTGCATCAGAAACAAAACAATAAATAGATTCACTATGGTTTAGTACATATTCATAATCTTCAGCACAAATGGTTGGATAAATTGGAATATTCTGCGCTCCAGTTTGAAGAATACCAATATCCATGATATTCCATTCTGTTCTATTAGTAGATGAAATGATAGCAATTTTATCATCCTTTTGTATTCCTAATCTTAATAAAGCACGACTAATTGCGTTTGCTTTTTCTAAATATTCTTTAGTTGAAGTTTTAACCCATTCGCCATTTTGTTTGGTTACTAAAGCAGCATCTAAATTATATTTTTCAAGTTGGTAATAAGGAAAGTCGAAAAGTCTAGTTATTTCTGTCATTTATTTGTTTAGTTAGCTGCACTGCAAATTAGGAAAATAAAAATGGTTTTCAAATTGTTAGGAAGAAAAAGGAGCCATCTAACGATGACTCCTTCAAATTAATAATTGATAGTTTGATCAAACACATTCATCTTAATCTAACTATAATAAACTATTTATTTTAATCCCTTTAATAACCAAATAAATAAACGATTAGGTGTGTATGATCGATTAAAAGTATATAAAAATCACGAACGATTAATGTAAATATTCGTATTTATTAATTAACTAGGTATTTTTTAATAAATGGATAGTACTTTTTTAAAGTACGAATGTGGTGATTCTAACATGAATAATTTGAAATCCTTTGTGAAATGAGACTCATCGTAATAGTCATACATATATATCAAGTCCTTCAACTTTATTTCACAACTCTCATATTTGCGCATCAAGTTCAAAAAACGACCCAAACGAATATATTTGCCTAGTATTAGACCAACAATTTTCTTGAATGCACTTCCAATTATTTTCGAATAAATATAGAATTTTGTTGATTAACGGGCTCTTTGCCTATTTATTTTCTCTGTAGTTTCTTTTTTAGAAGCGAAGCAGAAGATGACTTCTAATGGTCTCATATAAACTCGTGATCTTCTTAAGAATCCCTTGGATGCATTAAACATTTTGAGCCCCAATTTGTAAAATAACTTTATCAACAATGTTCCATTCTGATTTATAGGTGTTTTAAAATGACCATACATGATTTATGTCATCAAATAATGAACGGTTAGTATTTAATTTTGTTTAAAATTTTATATCAAACTACGTATTATGGAAATGTTAGAAGATGTTAAAGCAAGAGTTTACAAATTCGGGGACAAAAAAGCTGATGGAAATAGCAAAATGAAAAATTTGTTAGGTGGTAAAGGCGCTAATTTGGCAGAAATGAGTGCATTGGGAATTCCTGTGCCACCAGGTTTTACAATCACAACAGAAGTTTGCACCGAATATAATTTGTTAGGAAAGGATGCAGCAGTAGAATTGATCAAAGAAGACGTTGAAGCCTCTATAGCAAAACTTGAATCTTTAATGGGAACTCAGTTCGGAGATAAAGAGAATCCTTTATTAGTTTCTGTCCGGTCTGGCGCAAGAGTGTCAATGCCAGGAATGATGGATACAGTTTT
>RCND010001926.1_pt1 | contig 15335 bp, 10 predicted proteins | sample 2041351 | NCBI WGS metagenome assembly RCND01 (sample SAMN09708230, study PRJNA481090) | Marine sediment metagenome, whole genome shotgun sequencing project. | biome: marine sediment; feature: ocean; material: sediment; isolation source: Sewage treatment plant 12B marine sediment (STP12B) ...
TAGAGATCCAGATCGACCAACAATTCCGGACTGGCATTGAGCTCCTGCTCAAACCTGGCCAACTCCTTCTCTGAGAGCTCGTTGTCCAGATACTTTTGTAAAATGTGCCTGTCGCGTTTCATATCAGTAAATATTAATTTAGTGTCAAGGATGCAGGACCCACGTACACCCATTCCTGGCCATACATTTGGAACCTGTTCTCCCTGGTTCAAGTATGCACGCTTGCATACCTTCCAGAGTATGTGCACAAACTTTTGTGCGTCAATGCAGGAACATTCGTTTCCGAATTTTCCTTACCGATTCATTGTTACAGGGCTACAATTCTCCCCTTCAACTTCACGGTTCAATATGTCATGCGGTCATAGGACCGTCTTAATGTCTTATCCAGACTATCCAGGAATTCCAGATTACCTAACTGGGGGATGAATCAGATCTGATACAGGATTTCCTTTAGAGACCATACCACCATTTAAATAATTCAGTTCCGTTTCCTTGATAGCATCTTTTGCGAATGACTTAAAGTTTACAGTTTTCATGGCTTTTCAATTAGGGATTCAACTTCTGTTTGTTGTCGTGTTTTCAGTAGTTAATTCCAGAAATGCCTGAAACGTTACCCGGAAAAGTGAACTTTTTTTAAAATATTTTTCTTGCACAGCCGCATATTGCTGATTATATGGGTATTACTTGGGGAAAAAATTTTATCGTTTAATAGAAAGACTTGCATCCTATTCCATAATTTCTTTCATTTAGACTTTAATCATCGCTATGAAACAGGCATTCGCTTCTCGCTTCATCTATATTATGATCCTTGGCTTGATTATCCCCTCCCCAGGACATGCACAGGAGGAGATAGAGGAAGACTCTGTAATTGGAGACCAGATTTATGAATTTGGTAACATTGCCTTTGCTTATTTCCAGAATGATATCAACCTGGATTCAGCCGAATTTTACTACAAGAAAGCCCTTGAATTAGCCCATAATTCGAGCAAATACAATGTTGATTTCAGGGTAGCAATATACCACACTTTGCTAGCTTCCTTGTACCGGGATATTCATAATAATGGGGAGGCACTGAAGCATTTAAATGAAGCTGAAAAAATATTAACCAGAACCGACCCTACGCATTATTTTTTCGGAACCATTTATCACAATAAAGGGAATATCTACAGGGTACAGGAAGACTACTACAGGACAAAAGAATACTACGAGTATGCACTTGATTTCTATATCAAGAATGGGTACCAGAATTTGAATGAATTTACTTTCGTCTACTCTAACTATTTGGAATTGTTATTTGAACTTGAAGAGTATGAATTGGCTGAGGAAAAACTCTCCTTGATTGATTTAAATAGACTAAATGTTAGCCCGGTAGTCGAATTTCGAATTCGCGCAACCAATGCTTCTCTGTATTCACAGATGGGCAATTATGATCAGGCAAAAAATCAATTTGAACAATTGTTGAAAGACTTAAAGTATCAGCCAACATTAAAAGAGCAAACAAGAGAAATTATAAACTATTACTACGATGTGATTGGATTTCATATGCTTTTCGGTGAATATGATCAAGCAATGAACGAATGTGACAATGCATATCTTTATATTCAGTCTCTAGATGCTCACGCAACTCAATCTAAGCTTGTATACAGTACTGATATTTCATTACGTGCCGCTGGCATACACTATATTCAAGGCAACCTTGAAAAAGCTCAATGGATTGTTAATAACAGCATTGAGGAACTAGACGCTTTCATAAAGAATATATCAGATGAGAGCTCAACAGATTTTAAAACAAATGAATTATCTACCGCCCTGCCTGATCTTTATGTATTAAAAAGCAGGATCCTTTTTGAAGTGTACAAGAGGTCCAATGCCTTTGAGGATCTGGTCAAGTCCTACGAAGCCTATCAAAAGACCATTGAGACCCTGAATCATATGAAGCTGGCCATGAGCAATGAGAATAGCAGGATATTTGCCACCTCCCGGATCCTCGAAGTTTATTATGAGGCCATCTATATCGGAAAAATGTTGTATGATCAAACAGGTGAATTTGAGTACCTGGAACAATCATTTGAATTTGCCGAGACCAGCAAGTCCTTTGCCCTCTATAGTGAGATTAAGGATATGGAGGCCATGCAGTTCTCCGATCTCCCAGACAACATCAAACAGAGAGAAAAAAGGTTTATGGGAGAGATACAGGCCTATGAGGAGCTCCTGTATGAGGAACAGATTAAGTCGGATCCGGACAGTTCCATGATCGAATCCTTTAAAGAGTCGCTGTTTCACCTGAAAGACGACTATGGAGATCTGAAGCAGGAGATTGAGCAGAATTATGCGAATTATTATGAATTAAAATATAATCCCAAATTTGTGACCCTTTCAGAGGTTCAGGATAAACTTGCCTACCGGGATGCGCTCATTGAATATGTCTTGTCTGATTCCTTATTGATTACCTATGTGGTTGACAGAAAGGGAATCAATGTATTTTCCCAGGAAATTGAGCCTGATTTTGCGGATGAATGTCTGGAATACTACGAGCTACTCAACAATCAGAATTTCAGTGGTGGAGTTCGCGAAAATTATCGAAGGTATGTGGACCTGGGATTTAAGTTCTATAAGATCTTGATAGAACCCTGTCTGAAATATACCGACAGGAAAAACTTCACCATTGTGCCCGATGGTGCCATAACCTATATCCCTTTTGAAGGGCTGGTCACAAAGGAGACCGATACCGAATATATTAATTACATGAAGCTGCCCTATTTGATCAAGGATTTCTCTGTAGGCTATTCCCACTCCTCTACACTTTTGTTTACCGAGCGCTACAAATCTAAATCCCCTGAAGATCGGGTGCTTGCTTTTGCTCCCTCATATGAGAATTCTCTTTACAGCACTGACACGGCTCAGTTTCGTCAAATGCTTGAAGAATCTGACTATCTCTTCCCGCTTGTGGGAACCATTAAAGAAGTACAGAGCATCAATGAAACCGTTCCTTCAAGGGTCTTTATCAATGAAAAAGCCACCGAGGCCAATTTCAAGAAGTATGCCTCCGATTACAATGTTTTGCACCTGGCCATGCATACCATTATGAGAGATGACAATCCGCTCAACTCTATGCTGGCTTTTACCAACGTGGATACCGATGACACCATTGAGGATAACAGGTTATACGCATATGAAATCTACAACTTGAAACTAAATGCCCAAATGGCGGTACTGAGCTCGTGTAATAGTGGAACTGGTAAAATGCAGAAGGGTGAAGGGATGATGAGTCTTGCAAGAGGATTCATTTATGCCGGGTGCCCATCCATTATCATGACCCTATGGCAAGTGGCCGATAAATCCAGCTCTGAGTTGATGACCTCCTTTTATAAATACCTGAAAAGAGGGAAGAGCAAGCAGGAGGCCATGCGGCTCGCTAAAATTGACTACCTGGATAGTGCTGACGACCTGACTTCCAATCCCTATTTCTGGTCAGGATTCGTAGTGCTTGGCGATGGAAGTCCCATTTATAAAAAATCAGGATTTGCTTACTGGATGATTGTTATCTCCGTTTTTGCCGGTTTAATGATATTTTTCCAGTACCGGAAATCCTGAAGGAGCAGCCAAAATTCCTAAAGAGTATTTGATTTCGCCCTTAATTTCGTAAATTTCACTGTTCCAAAGAAATAGATACCAGTTTCTTGAAGAATGGTGAAGACCATATGATCCGGAGTCTCAGATCTGGCAGAGAAAGCGCCTATGATAAACTTTTCAGAGACTACTATCGACCCCTTTCGGTATTTGCTGTTAAATATGTGTCGGATCTTGACCTGGCCAGGGAAATTGTTCAGAATCTCTTTGTACACTTATATGAAAACCGATCTTCCCTTGTCATCACCACATCTCTTGAATCGTATCTCTACCAATCTGTCAGGAACCGTTGCTTAAATCAAATCAAGCAAAGAAAGACTCAAAAGGAACACCTTGAGAATTATAGTTCGAATCAGGAAGGTGCCGAAGATCTGGAAGCCATAATCAGGGAGAATGAATTAGAACATGTCATCTTTAAGATCGTTGATTCCCTCTCGTCTCAGCGACAGAATGTTTTCATAATGAGCAGGGTGAATGGACTTTCTAACAGTGAGATTGCAGGGAAACTGAATATCTCCAAACGAACGGTAGAGACGCATATCTCCCATGCTTTAAAGATCCTGAGAGAAAAGCTTGGTGATCTTTGATTACGTGTTAAGCTGATTCCAGCTGTCCTGTATATAGAAACCACAGGACCATGAAACCTAAACAAGACATTAAAGATCACCAGTTCAAAAACCTGGAAGCCTACAAGTCCATTAACATAGAGGAGGACTGGCAGAAGGTTCGGGGACGAATGGGATTAGAAAAAAAGAGATCAATGAGACATCTCTGGCAGACAGCCGCAGCTGTTATTATGCTCCTTGGAGTGGGGTTCGCGACACAAAAGTTGGTGTTCCCCACTCCCAATATGCTAGCTATACAATCGGGGAATCAAATGAAGGAGGTAGTCCTTCCGGATGGATCCCTGGTCACTTTAAATAAGGGGGCAGAACTGATCTATCCTGAGAAATTTAATCGCAGGCAAAGAAATCTGAAGCTTGTTGGTGAGGCTTTCTTCGAGGTAGTTAGTAATCCTGCCTCACCATTTGAAGTGGATGTGGATCAAAAAGCGTTGGTCCAGGTATTGGGTACTTCCTTCAATATCAGTCCGGACAAAAATGGTGAATCAATTTCTGTTCAGGTCATTGAGGGAAGAGTGGCATTTTCATCCACATTGAAGGGATCTGACAAGGTAATCCTGATAAAAGATGAACAGGCAACTCTTAGCGCAGGAGCCATTATCAGAGCCGATACAGTGGATATGAACTTCATTAGCTGGAAAACAGGACAGCTCTTTTTTGTCCATGAAAATATCGAGAAGGTGCTCAGTCAAATTGAAGCACATTACGAGATTGAAATTGTTACTGACGAGAGTGTCCCCAGCGATCTGACCTTCACATCCACCATGGATAATCAGGATCTGGAAAGTGTTCTGGATGAAATATCTATGGTGTTGAGACTGGACTATACGCACGACGAGGACAAAGTAGAATTTACCTCACCCGAATAAGAATGTAATGAAACTCCGGATCTCCATAGGGTTTGTCATTTTGCTTACCATGCTGTTTCAACCAGCCTGGTCACAGACAAAGTTGTTGGATGGTCAAATTGGTTTTGCTGACCAAACAGCTCCCATTAAAGAGCTGCTTACCGTCATGGAGAGTATTAGAGGTTTTACCTTTAGCTATGGCAGTGAGGTGCCTGTGGATCGATCCTACCATGTTACTGCTGAACAAAAGAGCATACGGGAACACCTCAACAATATGTTCAGAGGTGATTCGCTTGCCTTTATCGAAAGGGGAAATAAAATTCTGATCGTTCCAGCCTCTTCTGTGTCTCCCAAAGAACATCCCAGTCAAACGGTTCGTGGACAGGTCCTGGATTTGGATACGAAATTGCCCCTGGTGGGTGTGAACGTTATACTGGGTTCTGAAGGTCCAGAGAAAGGAACCATTACTGATGTAAACGGATACTTCAGGTTCGATAATGTACCAGTAGGCAGACACGACATTCAGTGTTCATATATAGGATATGAATTGAAGGCACTGAAAAATTTTCAGGTGACTTCGGGAAAGGAATTTCTGGTTAATATGGAGATGGAGGAGTCGGTATACACCATCTCGGAGGTAAAGATTACCTCCCGAAAAGAGAGATCTCTACCCATCAACGACCTGACGGTGGTGAGCGGTAGAAGTTTCTCCGCTTATGAGGTGGAGAATTATCCGGGTTCTCTCTCAGACATTTCAAGAGCTGCTGTCTCTTTCCCAGGGGTGGTCTCCACAAACGACGGACAGAACCACATAGTGATCAGGGGTAATAGCCCCAAAGGCCTTCAGTGGCGCCTGGAAGGTATCGAGATTCCAAATCTGAATCACTTTTCAGACATAGGTGCCTCAGGGGGTGGTGTCAATGTGGTGAGTAACAACATGCTGGGCGGATCAGATTTCCTCACCAGCGCATTCCCTTCAGAATATGGCAATGCACTTTCCGGGGTATTTGATCTGCGGCTGCGATCGGGCAACAACGAAAAGCATGAGCAAACATTCCAAATTGGATTTCTGGGAACCGAGGCCATGGTGGAGGGTCCCATAAGTAAAAAAACTAACTCTACATACATTGCGCAATACCGTTACAGTACCTTGAAATTAGTTCAGAATCTTGGAGTGACCCTTGAGAGTGTCCCTGACTTTCAGGACCTCTCTTTCAAGATTTACCATCCCACCAAGAAGCTGGGCGTCTTCACCTTGTTTGGTATCGGGGGACTGAGTCATGAAACCGGTTCAAGTGGCTATGATATGAATTCCAACATGGGCACAGTTGGATTCACCAACAGTCTCACCCTTAATCCCAAGACTCACTTACGAACTGTACTTGCCTTTTCGGGAAGGTCTTACAGCTGGGACAGTGACGTGAACATCGGCACAGCAGAATCGCCCATCAACCGGATATGGAATACCAATGTTGTGGATTATACTGCCAAAGGCTCGTTCATAGTGAACAGAAAAATTAATAGCAAGCATAAGCTGAAGGCAGGAATTATATATGAAATGGCATGGAACGATTCCTACATGGGCTGGTATTCGGATACCCTGTACCGCTGGTTTTCCGATCCCTCACACCCCGCATATCAAACCCAAACCTACGATCACACCTATGTGGATGCCACAGAACAGGCAAGTACCCTGCAGACATTTGCCAACTGGCAGTATCGGATTGGTGAAGCAGTCACTCTGAATACCGGAATGCATTTTATCCAGTTTTACCTCAATAACAATTACTCTGTAGAACCACGCCTGGGAGTTCAGTGGAACATTCAGCCAAGGCATACCCTCAGTGCGGGTTTTGGGATTCACAGCAGGAAAGAATCTATGACACTATATACAGGCGAGTTCACGACCCATGATGGCGCTGTGATCACTCCCAACATGGATCTGGAACTCTCCAAAGCAAGGCACTATGTGCTCGCATACAATTACAAAATTGGTCAGCATATGCACCTGAAAACTGAAGCTTACTATCAGGACCTATACGATATACCTGCTTATCCCTTCCCACCCTATTTTTCCACCCAGAATTTTGATTTTGGATTTGAAGGCAATGTCCTTACCAACTATGGAACCGGGTACAATACCGGGATCGAAGTGTCCTTACAGAGATACATGACCAATGGGTTCCATTTCATGCTGAACGGAACCATTTACGATTCCAAATACGAAAACAAATTGGGTGAGTTGCTCAATACCAAGTATAATGGTACATATGCTTCGAATGGACTCATCGGTAAGGAGTTCAAGATTGGATCTGGAAAACAGCACACCCTTAGTCTTAGCTCAAGATATATCTTAGCCGGAGGAATGCGCTATCTTCCCATTGACAAGGAAGCATCCATTGCCAATCGGTCTACAGTAAGACTTTGGGACAATGGCTTCTCAGAGAAGGTCTCCGACTATTTTCGGATCGATCTTATGATTAAATTCAGGAGAAACCGCCCCAGGTACTCAGGCGAATGGAGCATAGATATGTTGAATATTCTGAGTCGACAGAATATGCTTACCGAATATTGGGACAACAATATCCAGGATTTCTATAAAGAATACCAGAATCCTATTATTCTAATTGTTAGTTACAAAATACAGTTTTAGGCGATGAAAAACTTGAAACAAATGACCATAATACTGGCTGCCATTATACTCCTGTCATACATACCGGCTTGCGAAAAGTATGATGACGATCCAATATTCCCCGCATCTGATTTTATTTCCGATGGGACCTACCAGGGCGACTACTGGCCCACTGTTGCATGGAGAGAATGCGATCCGGATGAAGTGGGGATGGATCCAAAGAAGCTGAAAGAGCTGAATGAAGAGATCCGCTTGTTGCTGGAAATGCACATAGAAATCCATAGCATCATAGTGATTAAAGATGGATACATCGTAGCTGAGCAGTATTACTCTGATGAGTATGGACCTGACGATCTTCACCGCATCTATTCTTGTACCAAGAGTCTTACCTCGGCCTTGCTGGGTATTGCATCTGGGAAAGGCCTCCTGGGTGGACTCGATCAAAAAATGACCAGTTTCTTCCCGGAATATGAGATACAAAACATGTCGGACGACAAAAAGGCTATTGACCTCGAGCACCTATTAACCATGAGTGCAGGACTGGAATGGTACGAACTGGAATACCCGTATGGCGATGAAAGGAACACATTCAGAAATTGGAGCGATAGCGGTAGTGGGGTGAAATTTGTACTGGACCAGCCCATGGTGTCAGTTCCAGGTGAAGAATTCTCTTACAATACAGGAGCAAGCCATGTTCTGTCTGGAATCCTTCAGAAGGTAAGTGGTGTCCGGGCAGATTCATTTGCTGTGGACAATCTTTTTGGCCCATTGGGCATTGATCAGTTTTACTGGCCCATTGACAGTGATGGAGTGGCATATGGAGGATCGGGGGCGCGCTTGACACCTCGCGATATGGCCAGGTTCGGATATCTCTACCTGAAAAATGGCAATTGGGATGGGGAACAGATTGTCCCGGAAGCCTGGGTGGAAGCTTCACAGCAAAAGCACATGCCCAGAAAATACATCCCCGACAACTATTACGGCTACCAATTCTGGGTAAGCGATTACGATACATACTCAGCCGTGGGTTACGGGGGACAATGGATCACCATTGTACCGGAACATGATCTGGTGGTGGTCTTCAATAACCGCTTTGCGGAAGGAGACGACCTGCAGTGGACCACTCACAAACGCCTGCTAAATACCTATATTATTCCCGCCATCAAATAATCGGCAGTCTAATAATAAAAGTGGTTCCGGTCCCCTCCCGGGTCTGAAAGCGAATACTTCCACCATGCATATAAAGGATTTTTTTAACAATACTCAATCCAATTCCTGTACCTTTTTGCTTAGTAGTGAAAAATGGGATAAACACCTGGGACTGAAATTCTTGGGAAATTCCTGGGCCGTTATCTGAAATCTCCAGGATCACTTCATCTTTTCCCTGCCTCTTTCCTCTGAGCGTAATCGATCCGTCTGCCTGTCCCGAGAGTGCATAAATGGAATTCTTAAGCAGATTAATCAGGGCCTGTTCCATTAAATTTGGATCCGCATGAATCCCTTTAAGTTCGTCAGAAACTTCGATGCTAAGAGAGATGCCGGACTGCTGTAACTCATCGTTGAAATATCTGGAGATATTATCAAATAGATGGTGAATATCCGTCTGGACCATAACAGGATCAGGAAGCCTGGCAAAGCTTTTATAATGATCAACAAATTCAACAAGAGCATTGCCCCGCTGTGCGATCAGTTCTGAACTCTGAAGCAGGTCAGTTGCTGCATTTCCGGGAATGTGCATCCCTCCGTCTTTTTCCAGCGTCGCCTGGGTCAACTTCCGGTGAATCCCGGCTCCAAGGGTAGAAATCGGCGTAACTGAATTGGAAATCTCATGGGAAAGCACCCTGGTCAGCTTCTGCCAGGACTCTATCTCATTTGCTTCCAGTTCATTTTTAATACCCTGAATTGCGTATAGCTTGAGCTTCTTTTCGCCCAGCTTGAATGCCGATACTCGTACCATTGCCGGCATTTCTTCATCACCAGTACTTAGTTGGAAAATGTTCCCTGAATCATATCTCAGGCTGGAAAGTTCATTTGCCATTCCCTCCTGGAATTGGTCAAGGTCCTCCAGCCTATCAAGTCCTCCTATTTTAAATATTTTTAATGCCTCATCATTGACCAGCTCAATCTTGTCATTTTCATCCACAACAAAAATGCCGGTAGGGATATGGTCAATCACATTCTGCAAGAGGATGCTTCCTTTCTCCTTTTCAAGCCTGATCCGGTTGATCTCTTCATTTACACTCTTAAAACTGTGATGCAAGCCCTGGAATGTCTTTTCAACCCGGTCCTTCCAGGCAATCACCGATGTATCCTCCTCTGTAAGCAGTAAAAGGAAACGAGCAAGGTTTCGATTGGTCTTATTCAGGAAATAGATCAGACTTATCGTCTGAATAATGGCAAGAGCGGAAAGAAAAAAGACGGAGAAGAACCTGCTGGTATTTACCAGTAGAAAGGCCATTCCGATAAAGGTAGCAAGCAGGAAAACCAACCTGCTAATGACATTGGCAAAGTAACTGTTATAAGCCATATTTCCTGATTTTATGGTAAAGTGTGGTTCTTGAAATGCCCAGTTCGGCAGCAATGGTAGAATAGTTTCCTTTATATTTTAGAAGTGCTTTCCTTATGGTATTTTTCTCAACGGTCTCCAGGTTCAGCCCCTGCTCTTCTGAAAGCGTGGGCGATGCCAGGTTCACATCTTCAGGTGAGATGGTGTCGGATTCACTCATAATCACCATATTCTCCATGGCATGCTGAAGCTCCCTGATATTACCAGGCCATTGATGGCGATATAGCTTATCCATGGCCTTCTGGCTAATTCGCAATCCGGGCTTTCCATACTTTTGAGAGAATTTCCTTAGAAAATGCGCTGCCAGGATTTCAATATCATGATCACGGTCCCGGAGTGCAGGAGACTCAATCTGGATCGTATTGATCCTGTAATAGAGATCTTCCCTGAAAAGGCCCTTGCTTACCAATTGACCAAGGTTTTGGTTTGTCGCTGATATGATCCTGACATCAACAGGTACAGGAGTATTTGAACCCAGAGGAATAATTTGCCTGCTCTGTAAAGCAGAGAGTAGCTTAGATTGAAGGTGCAGAGGGAGGTTCCCAATCTCATCCATAAAAAGCGTGCCCCTGTGTGCAGCTTCAAACCTGCCTTTCCTTTCCTCCTTAGCATCGGTAAAAGCGCCCTTGGTATGCCCAAAAAGTTCGCTTTCGAAGAGACTTTCACTCAGAGCTCCCAGATCTACAGTAATAAACAGCTGATCGCTTCTTTTCGATTGCTTGTGTATTTCCCATGCAATAAGCTCTTTCCCTGTCCCATTCTCTCCTTGTATCAGTACACTGGTATCGGTGCGTGCCACTTTTCGGATGGTCTCATGCAAAAGCTGAATCCGCCGGGAACTACCCACGATCTCCTCATAGTTCCTGCTTACATCGTCTTGCAGCACTTGTTTTTCTGTCTCCAGTTGCTCTACTTTCCTTCTGGAAGCACTTAACTGGCAGGCAGCATTCAGGGTGGAGATCAGCTTCTCACTCTTCCAGGGTTTCTGTATAAAATCAACGGCCCCTCCTTTCATGGTCTCGACCGCCAGGTCTACATCGCCATAAGCGGTAATCATGATCACTGAAACCTTAGGATCTGCTTTTCTTATTTCTGAAAGCCAGAACAGCCCCTCTTTGCCGGAGTTCCGTCCAGTGGAGAAATTCATATCCAGCAGCACTACGTCGAATATCCCTGGCTTCAGTGTAGAATGGAGCCTATTGGGATCGTTAAGTGTAACCACCTTATTCGATTCTCCTCTCAGCAGCAGATCCAGCGATTCCAGAACGCCCTGATCATCATCTATGATTAGTATATTTCCAAGCATTCCTGGCCTTTATGAATGTGCATTTTGTTCAATTATGAAACATCTAATGTGCAGTTATGAAACAAATATATGACAATATTTAAGGTTGTCAATATCTACTTCTCTGAATATCAGTAATTAATGTTGCATGGCACATGAATTGGTTATATCTTATAAACTTTAAGTCATGTGGAGAAGCTTTTTTAAATCGTCATTCAGGGTGCTGACACGGCACCGTGCATTTTCCCTGGTAAATACACTTGGTCTGGCCATTGGTATTTCAGTCTTTATTGCTCTGGCCCTATATATCCAGTTTGAATTCAGTTTTGATAAGTTCCATGAAAATGCGGATCGCATCTACAGGGTCGAGCAGATCATGATTGAAGGAGGGCGGACCGAAAGAATGGTAGGTACTCCTGAACCACTCTGGAAGGCGCTGGAGAACGATTTTCCAGAAGTGGAGGCTTCCATGCGCTTTGTGCCGCAGGAGGTTGAACTGGTCCCTGAAGAGGGTGCTCCTTTTGTTTCGAATCTGATTTTTGTGGAGCATAACTTCCTCACCTCCTTTAGTTTTAAGCTCCTCCGTGGTGATGCTGCCACCGCCCTGAGCGAACCATCTACCATTGTTCTGACTGAAAGCACAGCCATGAAGCTGTTTGGAAGGACAGATGTGCTGGGAGAAAGCTATGATCTGGGACCTATTCCATTAAAAGTTACCGGTGTACTGGAAGATGTTCCTGCAAATTCCAGCATTGACTTTGATTTGCTTTCCTCCGCTGAAACTCTCAATGCCGTTTATGGCGGCGGCCGTGATCAATTTACTTCCTGGGGAAACAACTGGGTAAGGCTTTTTGTAATGCTGGCCGAAGGGCATGATATAAACGAATTCAACAGTAAGATTAAGCACTTGCAACAAAAATATCGAGATCCGGATACCTTAAATGAGCTTCACACGCGCCCTCTGCTGGATATACATCTTCGAAGTGAAATTGCAGATGATTTTGCCGTCAGGGGCAGCATCAGGAATATGTACATCCTGATCACCCTGGCCATTTTCATTCTCTTTATGGCGGGTGTCAATTTCACCAATCTATCCATTGCATACACCACAGTGAGAGCAAGCGAAGTCTGCCTCCGAAAATTGAATGGTGCCAGCAAACGTGTGCTGCTTACTCAGTACCTCGCCGAGTCGCTGTTTATGACCCTGATCGCCATCATAGTTGGGTTTGTTCTGTTTGAGTCCTTTCTTCCCTTTTTCGGGAAACTGGTAAACAGGCCTCTCAATTTTGAATATATACAGAACTATCCCCTCTTGCTCCTGGTGATCGTGACAGGACTACTCACCGGCCTTCTTTCAGGGGCTTACCCGGCCTGGCTGATTTCGCGTTCACAACCCAGTGAATTCATCCATAACCAGATATCCAAAGGAAATAAAAACCCCATGCTACGTAAAGTCCTCATTGGATTTCAGTTCTTTATTTCAACAGCACTGATCATTGGCACCCTGGGTGTACTAAGACAGGCCAATTTCATGATGACCAAAGACCTGGGCTTCCAGCCTGAAGGAGTACTTCGGGTAGAATTTAACGATAGCACCAAGGTGAGGATCGAGCGCTTGCAGGAGATTCTTGCCAATCACACCGATATCACCGGTTCATCTGTACACGATTACCCGGTTTGCGCCTCCACCAATTGGACCAGGGTTTCATGGGATGGAGCACAGGATGAAGAATACATCCGTATGAATGTCAACTATACCGACTACCACTACCTGGACATATACCAGATGCGATTGGCCGAAGGAGAAGGATTTAAAGGAAAACAGCTCGGAACAGAAGCGGAAGGTAACCGGGTGATCCTGAACCAGGCGGCACTCAACAGGATCGGGATGGAAAATCCCATTGGAAAGAAGTTGCGTTACGGCGGGGACTACCGGGGAGGTGTGGTTGGAAACCAGGCAACTATCGTTGGCATCATTGAAGACTTTCACTTCCTGTCGGTCCACAATACCATTACTCCATTAATGCTCAGACTCTATAATGAAAATCAGGTTGGCCAGAGTATTTCGGTCCGCTTCAATACCAAAGATGTGGGGGGGATAAGAGATTACATTCAGGAGGAGTTTCTGGCCATCTTTCCTGGTCAGGCTTTCAACTATGAGTTTGTGGACGAGTTCCACAACCAGATGTACCAGGAGGAGAAAAAAATGTCCAGAATAATTCTCTATGTGGCCATCCTGGCCAACCTGATTGCCGCCCTGGGGATTTATGGTCTGATCGCCTACTCCACATCGCTTCGCACCCGTGAAGTGGGATTGAGGAAAGTGCTTGGGGCTAATTTTGCGACTATATCAAGATTGTTCTCCAGGGAGTTTATTATCCTGGTAGTTATCGCCAACCTGGTCTCTTGGCCGGCAGTCTACTTTGTTACCCGGCAATGGTTGCAATCATTTCCTTACAAGGTAGCGCCTTCTATAGTACCTTATTTTGCTGCTATGTTAGTCACCATGGCCATCGCTTATGGAAGCATGCTGTATCATACCTACAAAGCATCTCTGATCAATCCTGCTGACAGCCTGAGGCATGAATAAGCTGGAAAGAGTTGTGCTCTGAAAGACTTATTACTAACTTTCTGCATGCAAAATATTTTGACAATTGGACTGGCACAGATATCACCCATCTGGCTGAATAAAGAACTTACCAGAGACAAGATCAGGAGTTACATCGAAGAAGCCGGATCAAAGGGCTGCGACCTCGTGGTTTTTGGAGAAGGGCTACTGCCTGGCTACCCTTTCTGGTTGGGGCTGACCCATGGTACCGATTTCAATTCGAAAATGCAGAAAGAGATCCATGCGCACTATGTAAGAAACTCCATCCAGGTGGAAGCAGGTGAACTGGATATGCTTTGTGAAGCAGCAAAGCTTAACAAGGTAGCTGCCTACGTAGGTATCATTGAACGGGCAAAAAACCGTGGTGGACACAGTGTTTATTGCTCCCTGGTCTATATTAATAAGCAGGGGGAAATCCAATCGGTTCACCGGAAGCTGCAACCCACCTATGAAGAACGGCTTACCTGGTCGCCCGGTGACGGACATGGCCTGAAGGTACATCCACTAAAGGAGTTTACAGTCGGAGGACTCAATTGCTGGGAGAATTGGCTGCCCCTGGCCCGTGCCGCTCTATATGGACAGGGTGAGGACCTGCATGTGGCGGTCTGGCCCGGATCCATCAGAAACACAGAGGATATTACTCGATTTATAGCTAAAGAGTCCCGCTCCTTTGTGGTTTCTGTGGGTGCATTGATGTCTGTGAAAGATTTTCCATCCGACACTCCTTACCGAGACGAGATTATCAAGAATGCGGTGGATCCTCTAACTGATGGCGGATCCTGTATTGCAGGTCCCGATGGAGAATGGGTCCTGGAACCTGTTGTGGAGAAGGAGGGCCTGTTTACAGCCAGTATCGACTTCAACAGAGTCCTGGAAGAACGTCAGAACCTGGATGTTGCGGGTCACTATTCCAGGCCCGACGTAACTCGACTAATCCTCAACCGGGAGCGGCAATCAACCCTTAAAACCATAGACTGAAAAAAAAGTTTCTGACCATTTGAACTTTTCTTAATCTAATTCGTTTTTATATAGGAATCATTCTTATCTAAGAATAATTAGCATGAAATTAAGCGGTGAACAGATTAACCAGAAATTAAAGGATGCGGGGCTGCGGGTTACTCCACAGCGTCATGCCATCCTGGA
>RCND010001084.1_pt1 | contig 15334 bp, 10 predicted proteins | sample 2041351 | NCBI WGS metagenome assembly RCND01 (sample SAMN09708230, study PRJNA481090) | Marine sediment metagenome, whole genome shotgun sequencing project. | biome: marine sediment; feature: ocean; material: sediment; isolation source: Sewage treatment plant 12B marine sediment (STP12B) ...
ATTGATAAAATGTTTCTTGTCAACGATGATGCAGAACTTTTTATGTTCAAGTTTAATACAAATAGTGTAAACCTTCTGAATAGCTTTAATCCCATAGGTGAGGGTATCGATGCCTGGGGACCATTGGCCTATGCTGATGGATATCTTATTATGAGAGATTCACACAATATGATATGCCTTGACGTAAGTGATAAATACTGATAATTAAATGAATAAAAAAATTGCAGGAATAATATCAGTCGTTCTTATTCTAATTTGCATTGGATACATAGTCTTTGATATCGCCACCGGTATGTCCGATAAAAAAATTGTCATTGAGGTAGAAACTGAACAAGCAGAACTAGAGACTCAATGGTCAGTTTTTAAGGAACTTAAAGTGGAGAACGGAAAACTTACCTCAGTCGCTCTTAGCAAAAAGGATAAAATGATTTGTGCGGGCGAATCTTTCATTGCCGGTTACAGCACCAGCCTTAACCTGGAATGGGAATACCCTCTAGAGGAAACTGTATGGGCATTGGCAGTATTTGGCGATACTCTATTTGCTACTACTAGGGAGAAAATTTGCTTATTCAACCTCTCAGGAGAGCTCCTGGATGAATGGGGTCCATATGACGATGAAGCAATAATTACCAGTATAACAGCAAACAGGGAATATGTAGCATTTGCAGATGCTGGGAACCTGCTTGTATATGTGCTAAATAAAAATGGGGCACTAAAATCAATTGTTGGTTATCCGGGAAATCAATTCATAATACCCAGTCCCTATTTTGATGTTCATCTTACCATGGATGACACTCTTGTTATAGCGAATACAGGTAAAAGGAATATTGAATTCAGGAATATCGAAGGAGAGCTTTTACGCGCTTTTGGTGAAGAAGGAGATGATTTTGGGGAATTTTGTGGTTGCTGTAATCCTGCTCATTTCGCGTATACACCAGATGGAAATATCGTAACGGCTGAAAAAGGTCTAAACAGGATTAAACTTATTAAGCCAGATGGCAAGTTGATTGAGCCGATTGCCCAACCTGCCAATTTTGCAGCCTCTTACCCTCTTGACATAGCTGTAAGTAGTGAAGGTTTAATATATGCTGCAAATCCAAAGGATTCAAAGATTTATATTTTCAAAAGAAAGGACCGATAATGGAAAGGAGAGATTTTATTTTAAAGTTATCCAGGTGGGGCCTTGCCTTAATGCTGGCTTGCCTGACCCTTTTACTAGGGAAAAAGATCGTTTTAAAAAAAGAATGCTCCTCATGCCCTGATTATGCTTCCTGCCCTGGGGTAAGCAGTTGTGAGGTAATTGTATCAAAAGAATAGAAATGAGTAGCAAAAATAAATATCAGTCAAGAAGGGATTTTGTAAAAAAAGCAGGTACGGTGGTGGTTGCTTTACCCCTCACCTATTTGACTGTAAATCTGGTGTCTAAAACTGCAATTAAGGAACTGGTGTGGCAAATAGATCCTTTAAAATGCACGCAATGTGGACAATGCGAGACCCATTGTGTCCTCACTCCCTCTGCGGCCAAATGTATGCACTCTTTTGAAATGTGTGGCTACTGTGATCTTTGTAGTGGATTTCTGCGACAAGGGATAAAAGATCTGGATACAGGAGCTGAAGTTCAGCTCTGTCCTACCAACGCCATTACCAGGAAATTTATTGAAGAGCCCTATTTCGAATATACGATTGACGAAGATCTTTGTACAGGTTGTGCAAAATGTGTAAAAGGGTGCACCGATTTCGGAAATGGTTCATTACATATGCAAATTAATCACGCATTATGTAGAAACTGCAATCAATGCAGCATTGCTATTGCCTGTCCTTCAAATGCTATTGAAAGGGTGCCAATAACTCAAGCGTATAAACCAAAATCAGGATATCAACCAAAAAGATAATGCGTAGAAAGTTACCCTATATCATTGTTTTTATGCTAATTGCCTGGCAAACTATCCTGTATGCCCAACAGCGATTTCCTCAACCTGAATTTGAATCTGGCTATGTATATCCTGAATACCAGCTAAGCAGTCCCCGAAACCAGATATTGGAGTATTTGGATGTTGCCGTTTTACTTGGAGTTCTGATCTTTACTACTCATTTTACACTTAAGAAAAGATCGAGAAATGCCATTCTATGGACTTCGGTATTCACTGTAGCCTATTTTGGTTTTTATCGCGAAGGCTGTATATGTTCTGTTGGTTCGGTGCAGAATGTTGCATTGGCCCTGTTTAACGAAGGTTACGTCCTTCCTCTATCTGCCCTGCTATTCTTTCTACTACCACTTATCTTTGCTTTGCTCTATGGAAGACAGTTCTGCGCAGGTGCATGCCCCCTCGGGGCCATCCAGGAACTTACCGGCTTGTATCCTGTAAAAATCCCTGTAAGGGTGGAAACATTCCTGAGTTCAATCCCCTATCTATATCTAGGACTGTCCATACTCTTCGCAGCTACTGACAGCCAATTTATAATTTGCAAATACGATCCATATGTTGGTATTTACAGACTCAATGCCCCAGTAAACATGGTCGTGTTTGGTTTGCTACTGCTTATCTCTGGTATCTTTGTCAATAGGCCCTATTGCCGGTTCTTATGCCCATATGGCGTGATTTTAAACTGGTTCTCAAGGTTTTCAAGAAAACATCTAAGCATAACTCCTGATAATTGTATCAATTGTAAACTATGTGAACATTCCTGCCCTTACAATGCAATTCTCCCTTCCACTATTGATGCACCGAAAGAGCAAACAAAAAACTCCAGAAGGCGATTCCTGATTTATCTGCTACTAATTCCCCTTTTTATCTATGGTGGTATTAAGTTGTCTGAAAGATTCTCTGATGATTTAGCTACTGTTCACCGGGATGTTAGACTATCCCGGGAGATCCGCCTGGAAAATGAATCAGGGATAAGAGCTATATCACAACAGGCAATTAGCTTTAAGGAATCAGGATTGACTTTAAGTGAACTTTATGACAAAGAACAGCTAATACTGGCCAGATTCAGTAATGGGACTCCGTGGCTTGGTGCGTTCCTGGGTTTATCCCTTGCTCTGGGTTTACTTTCGCTATCCATACGAAGAGAGAGGGAAGAATACGTACCTCACCAGGGTAAATGTTACAGTTGTGGGAGATGTTTTGAGTATTGCCCGATTCATATTGAAAAAAACACCAGTGCATGATTTTTGATAAAAAAAATATAAAAGCCCTTGAGACAATCGGATATATTTCTGGTCTCTTCACTCTTTTTGTTGCTGTGATTATGATCCTGGGCTATATTCAGCTTAAAACCATAAAACCACTGGAAAATCCTTCTCTTTTAAATCTGAAAGAGATGTATGATGCAGATCCCATTAACGAGGATCTTAAGGAACAGGTCAGGGCCCTTGACCTTATGTCCAGAAGAGCTTTTTTTGCAAGCCAATGGCAAATCAAAACCGGTACTTATCTATTAATTATCGGAGCTTTAATATTTGTACTCAGTAAGCAGATACTTATCCGTAATAAAAAGAGAATGCCCGATAAACCTGATGATGAGTTTGATTTAGTTGGTTTCAATAAAAATAGAAGGCTATTTGTAATGGTATCCTCTGCAAGTGTAATTGTATTGGCTTTTATCGTTTCCTTTATGCTCAGAAAGGAACTTCCTGCCCCCCTTCCTGTCGTGAATGAAACTGTTTCAGAGGGAATCAGTAAAACTGTTAAAACTCCTGAAATAAAAGAGATTCCGGTAATTCAGGAATCTGTTGACACTCCTGTACCTATAGAAATTGATAAACAAGAAGTCATTGAATCAAATAGTCCGGTCATTCAAGCTAAAACTTCTGTTTCAGATAATTTCCCATTCTTCAGGGGAAATGGCAGCCGCGGAATTGCAAGTTCAGTTGCCTATCCTTCTGATTGGAATGGCAAAGAAGGAAAGAATATCAAATGGAAAGTAAAGGTTCCAACACATGGCTTTAGTTCTCCGGTTATATGGGATAACCGAATCTTTTTAACCGGGGTAAATGGTATTGCAACGGAAGTAATGTGTTTCGAAAAGGATTCTGGTGAACTGCTTTGGACTTCCTCAACCACAGGTGTTGAGGGAGAACCAAAAACACCTCCTGAAACTTCAGAAGATACTGGCCTGGCAGCACCCACTGCTGCTACCAATGGAGAACTTGTCTGTGCCATTTTTGCAACAGGAAACCTTGTTTGCCTCGATTTCGAGGGCAATAGAATCTGGGCCAAAAACCTTGGAGTACCAGAGAATCATTATGGTCATTCCTCGTCCTTGATTATACACGATAACAAGTTATTGGTCCAATATGATCAATATAAGAGAAAGTCAATAATAGCTTTTGATATAAACACTGGTGATCAACTGTGGGAAACCAACAGGACAGTTGCCATTTCCTGGGCATCTCCGGTAATTGCAACTTTTGATGGCATTACACAGGTCATCCTTACTTCGGAACCTTCGGTTATCTCTTACGATATTGAAACGGGCAGGGAATTATGGAATGTAAAATGTATGAGTGGGGAAGTGGGTCCATCAGTAGGTGTAAATTCCAAATATGTTTTTGCCGTAAATGATTTTGCAAAACTTGTAGCTATTGATCCAGGCGAAAATGCTTCAATTGTTTGGGAAGACAATGAATATACACCAGAGGTAGCCAGTCCGGTTGCAACAGAAGAACTTGTTTTTGTTTTAACCAGCTGGGGTGCTGTTGCCTGCTATGATACTGAGACAGGTGAACTGGTTTGGGATCATGATTTTGATTATGGGTTTTATGCCTCACCCATTATTGCGAATAACCTGGTATATATGCTTGACCAGGCTGGTGTTATGCATATTGTAAATGCCAGCAAAGAATTTAATATTGTGAATGAATCTCCACTTGGAGAAAGAACAAATTGTACTCCTGCATTTTCTGATGGAAGCATCTACATTAGATCGGAAGAATTTCTTTATTGTATTTCTGAATGAGTGAAACAGTACACATAGAGACCGGGGATTGTAACTGCAAAACTGCAGAAAAAATTGATATTATTGAGGTAGTTAATTCAATAGTAGCCAGGATAGGTACTTCTAAAGACAAAGTAATCCCAATTCTACAGGCATTACAAAACGAATTAAATTATCTTCCATCTGAGGCTCTACAATATATTTGTGAAATAACAGAAATTGGCCCTGGGCAACTCTCAAGTGTTTCAACATTCTATTCACAATTCAGGCATATCCCTGCCGGAGAACACATCATTAAGGTTTGTACCGGAACTGCCTGTCATGTAAAGGGTGCACCCCTTGTTATGGATGCATTTAAAAGGGAACTGGAAATCGGGAAGGATACAAGCACTACTGCTGATGGAAAGTTCTCGTTGGAAGGTGTAGCCTGTCTTGGCTGCTGCACTCTGGCCCCGGTTGTACAGATTGATAACACAACTTATGGACATATAAAAAATTCTGAGATAAGAAATATAATAGATGACTTCTTGTATAACAAAACGGATGCTGAATCTACTCAAAAAAGCAGTGAACATTCCGAAGTTTCCAGTGAGATTAGAGTAGGCCTTGGATCCTGTTGCATTGCCGGGGGAAGTAAAGAGATACTTTCAGAAGTGAATAATACCATAAACCAGTATGAGATAAAAACCAGGATTAAACCTGTTGGTTGTGTTGGCGTATGTAACCAAACTCCTTTGCTTGAATTTGACGGGGAAAATGGGGAAATTGTAAGATATACCAATGTAAAAAAAGATCAGGTTGAAAATATTGTTCTGAAGCATCTATCTCCCTCCAGGAAAAGGCTAAAAATTAAATCCTTTTTGAACGACTGGATTGATACTTTTCATTCTGATGAAAAAGTCAACAGTCCCATTAACCTGGCTGATAATATCAGAGAAAAATATCTCGATAATTTTTTATTGAATCAGAAACATATTGCTACTGAATTTTACGGTGTATTATCTCCTTTTCTTTACAGTGAATATATTGCCTATGGTGGTTTCAAAGCATTGGAAAATGTGATTCGACATCATAGCCCTGAATCCTTAATTAAACTGATCATTAACAGTGGCCTAAGAGGACGTGGTGGTGGTGGATTTCTTACAGGGCAAAAATGGGAAATTACCAGAAGAAGCCAATCAGATAAGAAGTATATTATTTGCAATGCAGATGAAGGAGATCCGGGTGCATTTATGGATCGAATGTTGATTGAGTCCTTTCCTTACAGGGTCCTTGAGGGTATGATGATTGGAGCCTATGCAACTGGGGCGACTGAAGGAATATTCTACATTAGGGCTGAATATCCGCTTGCAGTCGAGAGAATGAAAAACGCATTGGCCCAGGGGATCGAAAATGGGCTTTTGAATAAAAAATTATATGGCACTGACTTCTCTTTTTCAGCAAGGATTTTTGAGGGGGCCGGAGCATTCGTTTGTGGAGAAGAAACAGCTCTAATTTCCTCCATGGAAGGTGAAAGGGGAAATCCGAAATACCGCCCTCCTTACCCTGCTGTAAAAGGTTATAGAGGAAAACCCACACTGGTAAACAATACTGAAACGCTCTGCATGATCCCCTGGATCATCAACAAGGGAACTGAAGAATTTAATTCAATTGGTACTAAAGGATCAAAAGGCACCAAAGTATTTGCACTTGCCGGAAAAATATCAAGGGGAGGACTCATTGAAGTCCCCATGGGGATAACAATCAGACGCATTGTTGAAGAAATAGGAGAAGGTGTGATTGAAGGCAGAATATTCAAGGCCGTACAAATAGGTGGTCCCTCTGGAGGTTGTATCCCTGAAAGTCTTTCAGATACTCCAATTGATTTTGATGAACTTACCAGATTGGGTGCCATGATGGGTTCCGGTGGTCTGGTTGTGTTGGATAATACTGATTGCATGGTGGATATGGCAAAGTATTTCCTGACCTTTACCCACGACCAATCCTGTGGGAAATGCACTTTCTGCCGTATTGGAACTGGAAAAATGCTTGAGATTCTTACCCGGTTTTCCAGAGGTGAAGCCAAAATGCAGGAACTGGATGAGTTGGAAGAATTATGTAATTCAGTGATTCAAGGAAGCTTATGCGGATTGGGTAAAACAGCACCAAATCCGGTTTTAACAAGCATCAGATACTTCAGGGAGGAATATGAGGCCCATTCAAGAGGTGTTTGCCCTGCCAGGAAATGTCCCGATCTTATTACATACAGAGTAAATGACAAATGTATTGGTTGTACGCTATGCGCCAGGGAATGTCCGGTAGATGCCATTGAATACAGACCATATGAAAAGCATGAAATAGATATCGACAAATGCATAAAATGTGACAGCTGCGTGCAAGTTTGTCCTTCAGATGCTATAGATAAGTAGTGTATGATAAAATTACAGATTGACAATAGAGAAATTGAGGTAAGCCAGGGAACCAGTCTTATTGAGGCTGCCCGTGAAAATGGGATAGATATCCCCTCTCTATGCTATAAAAAAGATCTGCCACACTATACCTCCTGCATGCTTTGCATGGTAAAAAATGCTAAAACCGGCCAGTTTATACCCTCCTGCTCGGCAGTTGCTGAGCAAGGAATGATAATTGAAGCCTCAGGCAAAGATGTTATTGATTTAAGATCAAAGGCTATATCACTTTTGCTGATGGAACATAGAGCTGAATGCGAGGCTCCATGCAAACTTGTTTGTCCTGCAGGCTTGAACATTCCACTCATGCACAGGTATGTTATGAAAGGGGACATGGAATCAGCCAGGAAACTGGTATATAAGGAAATGGATAATCCTGAAACCTCCTGTGAAACCTGTCCCAAATATTGTGAAAAAGCATGCCGCAGGAAGATGATTGATAAACCCATTGCCATATCCAATATTATTAAATATCTCACGGGTTCCCTAAAACAATTTGAAAAAGTGGCTTTCATTAATCATGAACCCAAGGATCAAGAAAAAACAACTTCCAGGGATAAGAAGCGATTTAATTCTACAATCGGGAGGATGAATGAAAGTGAGAAAAGAGAATGGATAAAGGAATGCCCGGATAATACTCAAAGATTTAGTGAACCCACATCAATCGAAGAATGTATATTTGAAGCAGAAAACTGCATGCATTGTGACTGCAGGGCAATGGAAAATTGTAATTTACGGCAATTTGCTGAGGAATTTGGCACCAAGAACCCAAAACGTTTAAGAAGCGGTCCTCCCATTGAGAAGAAAATTAATGTCAACAATGGCCTGATTTTTGAAAATGCAAAGTGTATTAAGTGTGGTTTATGTGTGAGAGTGAGTGTTGACAACATAGCTGACCCCTCACTCTGTTTCACAGGAAGAGGCTTTATGAGCCTCATTTCTGAACCCATAACGAATACTTTTAATTCAATTTTAAAGGGTGGAATTGATAAGGCCATTGACATCTGTCCAACAGGTGCTCTTGCAAGAAAGGATTAAGATCAGGAAATAAATGAAAAGAATTATACATACATTCCTTTTAGCGATTATAGTAGGATCTGTTGGGTATAGCCAGGAGGGGCAACCTGAATGGAATATATACAGAGGTGACAGTGATCTGAGTGGTCGTGTAAGGACTCCACTACCCTCCCGACCGGTTATTAAATGGAGTTATAAAACAAATGCCCGGACAGTTTCCTCACCAGTAATAAGTGATGGAACAATTTTCTTTGGAAATAATGACGGAACTATTTTTGCCATTACTTCAGATGGTAAGCTTAAATGGAAATATGAAACCGGTACTGCAGTGGAAGCCTCTCCGGTAGTTCTCGATGGAAAAGTGATTTACGGTGCTCTCGATGGTGACCTGAGAGCTCTGGATGCTTCAACCGGGAAGCTTGTATGGACTTACCAGACGGAAAATCAGATTTTCGGTTCCGTAAACATCTGGAATTCGGGCGATCAAAAACTAATTGTATTCGGAAGTTATGATTTCTGCCTGCATTGTGTTAATCCCAGAACCGGCAAACAGGTTTGGAAGTTTGAAACAGATAATTTCGTGCATGGTACGCCGGCTATTTCCAGATCAAAAATTGTGTTTGGTGGATGCGATGGCTTGATTCGAATTGTTGATCCAACAACAGGTATTGAGGAAAGATTTGCTGATTTGCAGGTGTATATAGCCTCTTCTCCTGCCATCGTTGGAAACCATGCCTATGTTGGATCCCACGAGGGAATATTCTATTCAATTGACCTCCAATCAATGACCGTAGATTGGGAAGTTCCTCCCAGAGACGAATACAGTATAATAATGGCCACACCTGCTATTAATCTTGGGAGAGTTGTTGTTGGTAGTGAAGACAAGTATGTATACTGCTATAATATAAAAGACGGGAAGAAACTATGGGAGTTCCGGACAGATGGTCGCGTTATTGGTTCAGCAGTGATTACAGATTTTGAGGTACTTTTTGGCAGTAGAGATGGGTTTATATATATTCTTAATCTCGAAACTGGAAAAAAGAAATGGAGTTTTGATACCGGTAAGCCAATAAGCTGTTCTCCTGCTGTTATAAATGATATGTTTTGTATATTGACCGAGGACGGAAGGTTGTTGGCCTTCGGCAATTAATTCAGCAATTATGAAAATAGCATACCTTGTTCCTGGATCAGGAGATTCATTTTATTGTGGCAACTGCCACCGAGACAGGCTTTATGTATCCTCCATCAGAGAACTAGAAGATACAGAAATTACAGCAGTGCCCCTCTACCTTCCGCCGATTGGTGAGGACTTTGGTGATGAATTTGAAAACCCGGTATTCTTTGGTGCTGTCTCTATGTTCCTGCGAGAAAGAGTAAAAATGTTCGAACATCTTCCCTCCTTTATGGATAAGATTTTTGACGCCCCTCCCCTGTTAAGATTTGCAGCTAAAAAGGCTGGTACTACTAGAACAGAAGGTTTTGAGGAAACAACCTTAAACATGATTAGGGGAAACGATCAAAGTAGGATAAAAGAGATTTCCCGGCTCTCAAAACACCTGTCGGAAAATGGCAAACCTGACATAATACATCTTTCAAACGCCCTTATCATGGGGCTTGCCAAACAATTGAAAGATGTACTCGGCTCAAAGATCATTTGTTCCCTTCAGAACGAGGATGACTGGATTGATGAAATGATTGAACCTTATAGAAGCCAAGCCTGGAAGCTTATAGGTGAAGAATCTGTGAACATTGATAAGTTTATCAGTCCGAGTGAGTATTTTAAGAACTTGGTAGTAGAAAAAACAGGAATTAGTCCTGATCAAATTGAAGTTATCCCTTCTGGACTTGAAGAAAATGCTTTTCGGAATTTGAAAAAGAAAGGAGATACACCTGCAATTGGATTTTACTCCAGATTGAGTTACCCGAACGGGCTTGACAAACTGGTTGATGCTTATATCTCAATTGTAAAAAAAGAAGAAGTACCAGGTTTGCAATTGCATATTTGCGGGGGCTATACAGCTGATAACAAACCATATCTAAAGGAGCAGCTCCAAAAAATAAAATCAGTTGGCCTGGATCATCTCGTGAAATTATATTCTGCATTCCATGGAGAACAAAAAGAAGAATTTTTTAGTTCCATAGATATAATGAGTGTTCCTGTCAGAAAACCAGATGCCTACGGATTGTATATCTTAACAGCGAACTCAGCTGGTATACCTGTAGTTCAGCCTGACACTGGAGCCTTCCCTGAGATAATTGAGATGAGCGGTGGTGGCATAACTTATTCACCCGATACAGTTGAGCTGTTGGCTAAATCTTTAACTGATTTATTGAAAGACAAAGAAAAACTTGTTAGCCTAGGCAAAGCTGGACAAGAAAGAGTCCCCGAACTATTAAGTACCAGGAAAATGGCCGAAGGGATACTGAAAGTTTACCAGGAAACATTGATTTAAAAATCCTTAAATAATTAAATTGAATGTTAAAGCTGAACAATATTTCAAAAGCCTATCCGCAGCGGGGAGTTGTATTGGATAATCTTAATTTGGAGGTATCAAAAGGTGATAAATTGGCTGTTACCGGACCTTCAGGCTCAGGAAAGACCACTTTGCTAAATTTAATAGGAATGCTGGACCTTCCCGATTCGGGTTCAATAATATACAACAATGATGATTTACAAGGCCTGAATGCCAATCAAGCTGCAGAATTCAGAAGAGAAAATATTGGTTTTGTTTTTCAGGATCACTTGTTGTTACCACACCTTAGTATACTAGAAAATATCTATCTACCCTTACTGGCCAATCCAAAACATAAAAGTAATCTGCCAGCACACAATGATTACATAAATGATCTTTTAGAACGCACTGGGATAAATGATATTATTAACAAATTTCCTGCGCAGATATCCGGTGGTGAAGCGCAAAGAGCTGCTCTTATCAGAGCCTTGGTAAACAGGCCATCCATGCTCCTTGCCGACGAACCCACCGGCTCCCTGGACAGCAAGAATGCTGACGAACTTGGTAATCTTCTTCTTGAAATCAACAGGGAAATGGAAACAACCATAATTGCTGTAACCCATTCATTAGATCTTGCCGCAAAGCTTGGGAAAAGCCTTCGCTTAGAAAGTGGGAAATTAAAATAATTGATCCAGAAGAAACTTTACGTGAAGCTGAATTCTTTTCATATAATATTTCGTTCAATTGCTTATTACCGATTGAACACCTTGTATCAGTTCCTGATCATTCTTTTTCTTGCTGCCATCATTACAGGCTCGCTTCTAACAGGCAGTTCAGTCAGGTCCAGTTTAAAACAGGAGAACGAGAACCGTTTGAACGGAACAGGCATTGTTGTTAGTTCAGGTCCCAGGTTTTTTCCAGGTTCACTGGCAACACGCCTTGAGAGAATGAGTAATGAAAGATGTGAAGGGATTCTTGAGTTAAAAGGCTGGGCCAGAAATTTCAATACTGGTGAGTCGGCACTGAATGTGCAATTATGGGGAGTATCTAACTCAATCTTCAGTTATAATAATCAATCTTCGACAATATCCCTTGAAAAAGGGGAAGTAGCTATTAATAGTAAACTAGCGAAGAGCATTGGGTTGAAAATTGATGATGATATTATAATTAGGACAGAAGCGATCTCGGATATTCCTTCTGGTTCCCCTTTTGCCCCCGAAAAAGATGATTTTGAATCACTTGTATTAACAGTAAAACATATTATTGAAAATGATGGCTTGTCAGATTTTTCCCTGGAGATAAATCAGGTAAGACCCAATAATATTTTTATCCCGATTGAAGAATTAAATGAACTATTTGAAGAGGCTGGGAATATTAACCGAATAATCATACAGCAAAGTACTTCAGCCAATGCGGATATTATCAAAGAGTCACTGAGGCAGGTTCTGACACTTTCCGATGCAGGGCTTGGAATTAGATTTTCTGATGCATCAGGCCAATTTGAAATCATTTCCAAAAGAATATTTATTGGAGAAAATGAACTAAATGAGGTAACAATAACTTTTCCTGAATCCAAGCCAGTAATTACCTGGCTGGCAAATAGCTTCACACTAAAGGATAAATCGACTCCTTATTCATTTATTACAGCCCTGCCCGAGAAATATTTTGGAAAAATTCCAGGCGAAAATGAGATATTAATTAACAGCTGGCTTTCTGAGGATCTTGAAGCAGTTACCGGGGATACACTTACATTGTCTTATTACACATCAGCCGGATATAAAAATCTAATAGAAAATTATAAGTCTTTTGTAATTAGAGATGTTGTAGACCCTGACTCGATATGGTCTGATCAAACACTTATGCCTGAATTTCCGGGTATTTCCGGGAGTGAATCATGCAGCTCATGGGATGCAGGAGTACCGGTAGATATGGACAAGATTCGTGAAAAGGATGAAAAATACTGGGATGATTTTAAAGGGACTCCAAAGGCTTTCATAAGTTATAAAGCAGGATTGAATCTCTGGGGAAATAACTTCGGTCCGGCAACAGCAATCAGGTTTCCAGAGAATGTTACTGATAAAGAAATAAACCGGAAATTAACAGGTCAGATTGACCCGTTTATCTCTGGATTTCGAGTTGTAAATATTTATAAAAACTCCATATTGGCAGCTCAAAAGAGTGTGGATTTCAGCACACTCTTTCTTAGTTTAAGCTTCTTCATTATTTTATCCAGTTTGGTTTTACTTGTCCTTCTTATCTCCACTCATATTGAAGCAAGAAGAACACAGATATCTACCTTAACTGCTCTGGGCTTCAAAAACTCTGACGTAATAAAGTTGTTTTTACTTGAATCTGGAGTAGTAGCCTTCTTTGGAAGTTTGGTAGGGATCTTTGCAGGGACAATTTTTAATAATATTGTTATCAGGTCTTTAAATTCTGTATGGATTGGAGCCGTTCAGACGAATACACTCAGTCCCTTCATAGATAGTAACAGTATGATTCTGGGTTTCCTTATAAGCTTCCTGATGGTAATGCTTGTAATCTATTTAAATCTTAGAAAGAGGTTAAAACTAAGCGTTAGTAAACAGAAGACTGGAAGGATAACTTTTTCAGGAAAATTGACCAAACCCGTTCTATATATTTTCGCACTAATTACCCTAACATCATTTCTATTCAGACCCGGTTCTGCCACTATTTCATGGTTTATATCTGGAGTGTTACTCTTCATTACACTCTTACTATTTATTCTCTCTATTCTGAGTTCAAAATTCAAAAAAAATCTAAATCTTTCCTGGTCGTATTACAAATATTATCCGTTACGGGCAGTTACACCCATACTTTTCCTTGCAGCCGGACTATTTATTGTTATCATCACCGGAGCCAACAGGAAAAGTTTTAATGCTGATACTTCCACTAGAGAAAGTGGAACAGGAGGATATCTTCTATGGGGGGAAACATCAACCCCACTTTTGTATGATTTAAACAGCCAAAAAGGAAGAGATGAATATGATATTTCTGCGAATAAATCAGATTTATCATTTGTCCAGATAAAAAGGAACGATGGTAATGATGCCAGTTGCTTAAATCTTAATTCGATAGCTAGCCCACCTTTATTGGGATTGGACCCTTCCTACTTTTCAGGTAATGGAGCTTTTTCATTTGCCTCAGAGCTCAAAGACCTTGAACTTGATAATCCCTGGGATGCTCTTAATTTACGCCCCGGTGAGCAAACTATATACGGTATTGTTGACCAGACTGTGCTTCAATGGAGTCTTTATAAAAAGGTCGGAGACACCCTTGTATTTGCCACTGAGAATGGCGAAACGCTTAATGTTATTGTTTCAGCAGGATTAAAATCATCTGTTTTCCAGGGAAATATACTGATAGGCCAAGACAACTTTAATTATTTCTATCCATCCGTTTCCGGAAGTAATATTTTTCTTTTAAATGGCAATATTGATAGTATTGATGTATATAAAAAACTTCTGGAAGACAAACTTTCGCGCTTTGGAACTGAAATTAGCTTTACTTATAATAGGTTAGCAGCGTTTAATGAGGTCACAAATACCTATTTAACAGTATTTATGACACTCGGAGGTTTGGGAATGATAATGGGGGTTCTTGGAATGGGTTTTGTTGTACTAAGAAACTTTGATTATAGAAGAAAAGAATATGCCATACAATTGGTTTCTGGGTTTTCACCAAGATCAATACGAAACTCCGTATTCTGGGAGAATCTGATAATATTTTTGACAGGGGTGCTTGTAGGATGTATCCCTGCTCCTGTGGCTACTTTTCCCTCCTTAATGTCTGATGCTCAAGCTCCTATTGGATTGATGCTTGCAATTATAGCCATTGTACTTATAGTAGGATTCTTCACCATCAGAGTACTTGTTAATAAGCTAATTGATAGCACCCTGATAACAAGTCTCAGGAAAAACTAAGATATCCTAATCACTACTTTCCAACAGCAATCAGGTGTGTCATTGTCCTGAAAATGATCATCCCGTCGGTTATGGCTGGAACAACCATACAAACTTCGCCCAGAGATGTTTCATTGAGAATTTTGAATTCTTTTCCCGCCTGAACAGTGTATACTTTACCTTCATCGCTGGGGATATAAATTTTCCCATCGGAGGCAACCGGTGAAGCAATAAAACTTTCCGCTTTGCCAAGTTTTTCTCTGTATATCTGTTCGCCAGTAAGTGGATCAAAACAGGATAGCTGGCCATTCCATCTCATATTGTAAAGGTATCCGTCATAAAGTAATAGAGAATGCATGTAGGATGCACCACGTTCTGTACTCCATTGAACGCCTTCATTACTTGAGGTACCGTCTTTTAATGTAATATCACCTTTGGCACTCTTTTTAACCGCATAAATGGGAGAAAGACGCCCATGAGCACTATTAAAGTAGATTAAATTTTCTCCAACAATAGGGGTTGGAACAGGCACATCTCCCCCACCAGACATTTTCCA
>RCND010002313.1_pt1 | contig 15331 bp, 12 predicted proteins | sample 2041351 | NCBI WGS metagenome assembly RCND01 (sample SAMN09708230, study PRJNA481090) | Marine sediment metagenome, whole genome shotgun sequencing project. | biome: marine sediment; feature: ocean; material: sediment; isolation source: Sewage treatment plant 12B marine sediment (STP12B) ...
TTGTTATTATTTGTTGTGTTGACGTCTGCCGCCGCTTCGCTGTTATACGAAGCTGTACCGCCTGCTGCGGATACTGTGTTGGTAATTGAATACGCCACGTCGCCGTCATTTCCATCGCCACTGGAACCTGGAGTAACCGTGATAAATTGAGGGATATCCCAGTTTGCGTCAGTGAAATTGATGGCACCCGATACAGTTCCCTCGGTAACATCGTAGCTATGGGGTGTGATGGTGACCGTTTCTCCAGCACTCGGCGCCACATCCAGAACAACCAGGTAGGTGACAGTACTGCCATCCTCGTTGGTTACCAATGTGGTTGGAGATACAATAACTGCAGCGTTGGTATCGCCAGTGAATAAAGCTGTAATAAGGAATAAAAAAGCGGAGAATCTCATGGTTTTTCCTGTTTTTGTGGTTGGGTGGGCCAGTCTGTGGAAAGTAATATTCAATCACAGCTGAGTTGTAGTGGTCAAGTAACAGTAATTCCAGACACTTCTGGTCTATATCTAAGGGTAAATCTTGAGTTTAGGAAGGCCAAAAGCCCATTTCCATGAAACTGACAAGTACCGAAGCAGTTTATTGAGTCAACTTTCGCCTACGGGCGCCTACTCTTGGTGGTCACGCTTTCCAGTTAGATTACCGTGAAATCTCACAAAAATGCTGGATTCAAGTCGGTAGCACCGTTTATTTAGCCGATTGTGGATCTCAGGGCGACAGAAACCGCGTCGCGCCCGCTGCAGGGAACAGCCAGTTTAGCGAAGTATCGGCTTCACCTTCAAGCAAACAACCGGGGCCCTGGATTCCGGCAACAGGCCTGTTGCGGTTGGAGTCACTTTTTCATCCAGATGAGCAAATGTTTTGCGGATCACCTCCGGTTCTTCGATGCTGGCAATTACCTTGATGAAACTGGTACATTTGCGACCAATATTAGTTTGTATGAAGGGCCGGTATTGGCCGAGGGTGTGTGATAACTCGGTATTAGCCTGTGTATTTGCATCCAATATTGCCCAGTCTTTGCATGCAGGAAGTGACCCATCCAAGTGTGGCTCAGAGCAATACTGTCAAGCAGTCTAACCGTTGTAGCCGGGTCAATATGGAGTGCAAAAATAAACTATTTTTGGTTCATATTTTGGTGCAAATGCACACAGAGGAGACCTGCCGTGACTACCTGGAAGAACATTCAGGTAGCGCAAAACAGGAAATACCCCAGCCGGTAGCCCACAGAAGTCATCAAATCTGCCGCACATCCGACTGACAACGTGTCAGAACAACACGCCACCCATAGTGGGCTTATGCCGGATTGGTGCTGATCTCCAGTCCAAAAAAAAAGCGGCACCTCCCAATAAGGTCCGCGTTCACGAGTTGATTACACCAGACACTATAAATATATACAGTAGTTTGCACTGCATTCTAGCATTTATGTGTTTTCTGGTTACGCTTTTTCTTTACTTGCAGCTTCTTTCATTTCATTTTCCGTTTTTTTGCGTCCCTGGATGTATTCAAGGTTGTGTCGATACATCATGACAACTTTATCAACACCAGACGGCTGAAGTCCGCCCTCGTTGCCTACTGCGACATATGTAGCATAGATGCCGGATGCCGCCATTAGCGCGGCGGACACTATTTGCTTATCATGGCCCTCGTCTTTCAATTCATTAGCTATCTCAATAAACTTTTGCGTACAATCTTGGTGGCTTTTGGCTTTAGCCATCTCGGGGTTATCCTTGCGTATTTGACTTTCTTTATCACTCATTTGAGTATTCCTTCGGATTTATTTTGTGGCGGCAATTATATAGGATTTGCCTGAATGATAAAGTGTAATACCTTCAGGGTTATAAAAATGGCAACGCAGCATGTGTGATGATGCGTCATCGCCTTGGTTAGCGGCTATTCGCTTAGAAACTGATTGTAAATAGCTCAATCTCATTCGTACCATCCTTAAACACCTCGTCAGAGAGAATGACACTGAAAAGGACTTCTTCTTCATATAAATAGGGTTTCGTTACTGCGCTAATAACACCATTGACACCAACCACAACTAACATCTGCTCAAAATCTGAATCAGGGCAATTGACTGCCCCATTAATCTCAGTTGGAAGGAAATTGTTCAGCAAATTTATTCTACCCAGATCTTCAATCATTTTGCTGTAGATCGAACAAGGTATACGTTCTTTCACCAAGTCATCTATTTTTGTTCCTACGAGATCAAGCCCGGGTTCAAAATGAAATAAATCCGAACGCGGGTTATCCAGCGAAAATCTTGAAATGTTTCTCTCAATCGCCTTCTGCTTTGCAGCGAGATACTCCTCCCGTTGGTAAATCAGCAGGTCTTTTGACTTTACCAGAAGCGTTTTATGTTCCTGCCTTGCGCTCTCGTCCAATAAAGAGGTTCCATCGAATTTCCAGGAAACCTTTGTGTCGAGTACATCGACTATTGTGGGTAATATATCGATAGTTTCTGCATTAGAATCCACTTCTTTAGCCTGGACCTGCGACGGGTATTTAATAAACATCGGAACAAACGCTATTTCAGCAAAATTTTCTTTCATTGGGTAACGTGTAGGTAAGCCTTGTTGGTAGCTTATACCGTGGTCAGCTACCACAATAAGCAGTCCATCCTGATAGATGTCTGCAGCTTTCATAGTTGATATAAGTTGACCCAAAAGTGTGTCTACATAAGCAATCTGAAGCCGGTGACGTTGATGCATTTTGTCAATCAGCAGTTGCTCACCCTGCCATAATTTCTCTTTAGTGACACTGGTGCCTCGTATGTACTTTTCTTTTGTATGAATACGCCCTGACGGCAGGTGCAGCAATGGTCTGTGCGGCAACATTACGTGAATAAAATGTATGGTTTCCCGCGGATATGTACCGATATCAGAAATGAAAGTCTGCAATGATTGTGCACGGCTTCCTGCCATCGCCTTGTGTGCCCTGTTCTTTTGATTGCCTGCTACTAGTGATGCCGGAAAAAAACCTCCCCACTGATCATTGATAGCGGGCACCAGGGCAGTAAGGTACCGCGGCAAAACAATATGCATGTAAACAATGGACATATCCAAAAGGAAGCCGCCAATTCGGTGAGTGTCCAGCACGACTCTGGATTTCTGTGACTCGTCAGTTGGCGGCAATCGGTAGAGTCTTGTAATAGGCTCAATGACGTGGAATGTGTAATAGCCTTCCAGCAATGAGAAGATATTGTTTGGGTATTCACTGAACACCGGCAACTTCCGGGTTTGCGGGCGTTTACCACTGAGGATTGCGGGCACTGCTATCTGGGTGGCATTGCTCACAGTCGTAGCATTTTTGTACCACGTGGCTTGTTCAGCAAGGGCTGCAAAATTTGGATAACGTTTAGCGTCAATTGCACCTTCGGCATCCAATAAATCAACCAGAGGGAGTTCATCGAATAACACCATGGTTATGGGAGGCTTGTTACCAGGGGGAGCGTTGCTGATTTCCACTCTGTTTTCAACCAGCGTTTCATCCGCCTGTAAGACACGTTCAATGTTTCCATTTAGCAGGAATAATACCGGGAACAAAATAATGACAGGGGAAAGTGCCGTGATGACTAACGAGAACCGTGGTTTCTTGTAATACAGAATCACAAAAACCACAAAAATAATGGCTGGTAACTTCAGTGATCCCATGAAGGGGATCGCCTTAATCTCTCCTACCAGGTGCAGTGTGAATACACTCACAAAACCGGCACAAACAAATGACTGTGCAAGCAAACGGAATTTGTGTCCGAATAAACCGGCGGTGGCAACCAGTCCGACCAGGACCAAAGGAATAATGGTAAGAATCAGCGTGGTGGCCACATACAGGTCCAGCTCACCCATATTGATTGCTATCAGGTAACCAGGGTGGTCCGTCAGTAGTGTAAAAATTGGCCGGGCGACAACAAACGCAAAAAGCGTAAACACGTGAAGGGCCATGATCCAAAAAGCAGGCCCGGCATCGTTCGCATGTTTCATTTTCATTTCCACATTGTTGTTGATCACATCATCACAGGATACGAGGCGTACTATGAGTTTATAGTACATAGCAAAATCGCATGGGGGTACCGAAATGGTTTCCAGACTACCAAAAGACTCCCCGCACAGGCAATTCAGGCATCGAGAGTCAGGTGCAATGGTTCAAGGTCGACGACGATCTACCCCCGCTGGAGAACAGAAGTCGATCCGTATTTCATCGATGCGACCAATACCAAAGATGATGACGCGGGTCAGGGTGGGCGCAGCACCTGCTAGAATTGACTATTGAGGATCAATTTTCGTAACGTATAATGACCGCTTCTGTTAAGTATTATCAGATGTCTGCCGACGAGCAAGGTCTTTCGGATTGCATCATCGCTTGAGGCAGGCGTCAGATAATACTCAGGGGAGGAAACCGCGGGGTCGAAGCCACTGTCGCTGAGTGGTTTTCGCTGAGCTATTGGGATTTGAAGAGCAGTTCTTGGGGTTCTTCGTCTGACAGAGGTGGACAACAGGGCTTGGGACGGTGATCCCAACTTGATATCGAACGAGCAACTGGCTGCCATCGTAAGCAAGGAATTGGAAAGGAAAGCTCACTGATTTGCGAACTCACTCATGCCACAGAAATGGTCAAAGTGTCCTTGAAGGAATACCTACATGGATACTTCAAGATCAATTTTGGAAGTTCAGCTAGACCTGAATAGCCTGTAACTTATTGAATTAAATGGTGCCGGCACCAAGATTTGAACTCGGGACCTACTGATTACAAATCAGTTGCTCTACCAGCTGAGCTATACCGGCACTGGATATATCAGGGGGTGGGATTTTATTCGTTGATGGTCGTCAGTGGTCAGTGCAATGTTTTTAAACGCTAAGTTAGCCTTCGCCGGTCTCGGTCTCAGTACCGGAATCATCCCCAATCTCAGTACCTTGACCGGTTTCCGCCCCATCAACGTCATCGGGCTCTTGCACATCTGTTCCAGCGGGTATGGTTTCAACCGCCTCAAGCGTGTCTGAATCCATGGCAGCGATATTAAACACACTCTGTTCCGGGCAAGGCAATGCGCGTTGCATGAAATCATTCGGGCGGTTTTGCATATCCAGTGCGATCAGGTCGGATCCGGGATCCTGTTCATAATCCAGCCAATAGCGGGACTCAGACTGACGTTGTACACGTATCCGTGGTTCATGACCCCTTTCTTCAAGACCCTTTTTGCGTCTTTGCGCATTCTCCTGGCGCAGGAAATAACCCAAAGAGACTGCGTTTGCCCACTCACCCTCATAAATAACCCCTATATCACTCAGGCCCAGTGCCTGTAAGGTCAAAAGCGCCCGATTTGCTTCCAACAGTGATGAATAGGGTGGCATAAACACCCAGTATCCCTTTTCCACTAGTGCCTGTGTCTCACGTTCATCGATACTGACAGACAGATCAAGTAACCGGGTGTAAACATCGACCCGCTCTTCGATTGAGTGAAACGGGCCCAGGCTGAAGCAGCGGCGGTTGCCGGACATTAAATCCCGGTTTTCCATAATTTCACTGAACAGATAAATGGTCGGGATGCCGGAGTCTTCAACCACAGTCTGCTTTTCAACAGTTTTCGGTTGGGTGGCAGGTTTGCTGCTCTTGAATCCAAGCAGCAACAGGTTTGCCACGAACAGGCTGATGACCAAAATCCTTAACATGAGAGCATTATAACTTTGTTTTGTGCAGGCTGACTTCACCTGAATGCAGCTTCAGCATCTGAGTTCCGGTGTCCAGCAAAAGCGCACCGGAATCGTCAATACCACTTGCCATACCGCTAACCGGGCTGTTGCCTGAACAGACACTGATTGTCTGCCCATACAAGCCATCCCATGCATCCCAGATATCTTTGAAAGGCACAAAACCCTGTTCGTCAAACAGGACCAGTTGAACCATCAACTCCTCCAACAGCAAAGCGGCCAGGTCATTACGGGAAAATCCGGGTAATTGGGAGTGCAGATCTGTCCACGGTTGATCGATACCGGCTGTTTCCCCGCTGGCGGGCATATGAACATTGATACCCACACCCAAAACAGCATGACAGGATCCCCGGGGTTCACCCTGCATTTCCACCAGGCAACCACATAACTTGCGCCCGTCAAGCAAAAGGTCATTGGGCCATTTAACCTGGTGCCCGCGCAGTCCTGCGCGGCTCAAAGCCTTTGCCGCTGCCAAAGCAACCACCAGGGGCAGGCAGCCAAGCTCAGACAGGGGTTTATCGAACATCCAGCCCAGTGACAAATACAGATTTCTGCCAAAAGGCGAATGCCATTGCCGGCCACGTCTGCCACGACCACTGGACTGGTGCTCCGCGAGAATAGCTGTTGCGTGCTGCTGGGTAAGTGGTAAGCGCTGCAAAGCTGAATTGGTTGAATCCACTGTCGCCTCAATATTCAGGTTCGTCAGCTTGTCGTGAATTAGCGGGTCCAGCTTACTAAGTATCGTGGCCCTATCCAGGAGTTCAGGCTGAACGCTGATACTGCTCATGCAAGTCGGTTCCCACTAGGATTTGTGCGAAAAAATATGTACACGTTCAAAACGGTATTCCGTTCCAGCACGTAATCTGCGCATATTTTCGCGATGGGTAAACAATAAAAATAGCGCCATTACAATTGAAAAAACCATCAGATCGGGGTTGTTCATCCACCAGCTGGCCGGCACCATGCTGAAACCCGCAAAAACGGTAGACAAACCAACGTAACCTGTCATCACCAATGTAATCAGCCAGGTGATCAACAGAGGTAGCAACAACCATGGTTCTATGACGATGATGGCCCCCACCGCTGTCGCCGCGCCTTTGCCACCGCGAAAACCATGCCAGATGGGAAAACAGTGTCCCAGCACAGCTGCAAAACCGCAGACCATCATCAGCACACCCGGCTCCAGAATCGCCGCTGAGCCACCAAAATCCATCGCCGCTATCCACCATGCTGCAATAAAGCCTTTACCCACATCTATCACCACCACGCCCAGGGCAAAAACCAGGCCCTGCGTGCGAAAAGCATTGGTACCACCTGCACTGCCACTGCCCTGCCCGCGAATGTCCACTTTTCTGAGTCTACCCAGCAGTAAACTGCCGGATACAGACCCCAACAGGTAAGACAGGATGATTTTTATGATGAGTGCAGTCATTCAGCTTTCTGGTTCAATCCTGTCTGGTTCAGTTCAATTGATCAGGTTGCGGCAAAAAGCCCACAACCAGTCCACCGGGTCCCAAGTGTACCCCCAGTGCCGGTCCCGCCTCTGAAATATGGCAGGAATGTACAAGCGTGTGCCGACCCAGTATATACCTGCGCAATTCCAGGGCGCCCTCAAGATTTGCACCATGTGCAATCAGAATACGATAACTCGTTTCATTGTCCATCTTCCTGAGTGCCGCTTTTCCCAATGCTGAAGGCTTGGCGCCAAGCCCGGTTGTAAAACCTCCCAGCTTGAAACGGCCGTTTTTCTCGGTCAGTAACGGGCTGATATGCAGAAAATCAGTGAGCTTCTTGACCCAGGCTGGAACCCGCCCACCACGGACAATATACGAAAGATCTGCAGTGATTCCGAATATACGGTTCAATGGTCGAATCTCGGTGAGCAGTTGCTCAATTTCATCCAGAGACAACCCTTTCTGCGCTGCCTCTGCGGCGATGACAGCCAGCAAACCCTCACTACAACTTGCACTTTTGGTGTCAAATACACGCACACGGCCATCAAATCGTTCTGCCGCTGTTCGCGCTGCCTGGGTCGTACCGCTTAGTAGTTCGGAAAGACCCACCGACATGACCTCGTATCCATGACCTGTCAGTAGGTCATATTGACGGACAAAATCCCCGACGGGTGGCTGAGAGGTCTTTGGCACTTCTTCGCGCTCTTCCAGCATGCGGTACAAGTCAGCAGGTTGCAGTGAGACATAGTCTATATATTCCTGTGCACCAAAATTGAGACGTGCCGACACCATGTGTATCGCCAGTCGCTCCTGCTCTTCCAAAGGGATGTCCGCTCCGGAATCCGTCACGATGGCGACTTTTCCAGTCTGGTTCATCAGACCGATCTGGCGCTGCATATCATCTGCTTTTTGTTGGTGGAGCTCGCCAAACTGTTCGCACGCCAGGTAAACCTCACCCGGATTGTTAACATGGATATGGACCCGTACGCGCTTACGGCCACCGGCAACCACCAGTGAACTACAATCCAGTTGCTGCAGCTGCGTCATGATGTCGGAACGTTTCAGCTCATCACCCTCTATGACACATTCTGTACAGAAACGATGGGCACCGGCATCGATTTCCATTTCCGTGCCTGCTGCGGATAGCACTTCTTCGACACCGGTCAATTCATCGGCTATTTCACCACTTTCGATGAATTCACAGAGACCTTCCAGCAAATCCACAAAGCCCTGGCCACCCGCATCAACAACACCGGCTTGTTTTAAAACAGGTAATAAATCCGGCGTGCGGGCCAGTGACTTCCTCGCTTCTGACAGGCCGTGTTCAAGCAACTCGTGGATATCTTCAACACCCTGTTGGACTTTGTGTTGCAGGGCGATGGAAAAATCTTCCAATACGGTGGGTAGTGTTCCGGCCACCGGTTCTGCCATGGCTGTCCAGGCCGCTTTTGCCCCTGCGACGCTGGCTGCTGCCAACTCTGCCGCATTCATATAGGCTTTTGCACCAAGAGATTTGCTAAAACCGTGGAAATACTGCGCCATGATGGCACCGGAATTCCCACGGGAGCCATCAAGTGATGCACTGGCTATCTTGCTCATCAGTTCTTTTATCGACACACTATCCAGGTTATGAACGGCCTCGTAGATGACTTTGAAGCTAAACGCCATGTTGGTGCCGGTATCACCATCCGGCACCGGGAAAACGTTGATCTTGTCGATATACTCCCGACGCTGAAAGAGACGTTGTATGGCGGCGGTCAAACCGTTCACCATCCGGGTTGCGTCAATATAAGAAATAGGCTTGGTCAAAATTTTAAACCTGCTGATGAAGAGTTAAATAAATATTCGGGAGCATGTCAGGAATGACCAAATGTAGCGTGCAAAAACCGACAGGTTCCTCGTTTCAGGAAATGATACCCCTTGTGGAGTCGAAATATCTATTCTGAAAGACTGAAGATTTGGCGAAAATTGCCGGGTTTTGGTCGATTATGCACCACTGGCATATAACTGGTGACTTAAAAACCCATACCGGGCCTTATGGCACATTTGGCACGGAACCTGCATCGTTACAATATTGACAAGACAGGAGAAAACGATGACTAGCGATACATTTTTTGAAAGCGTCAAGAGAAACCTTAATGGTGAACCCGGACAGCCGATTGTCCTGGGTGTCTGCAAAACGCTGGCAGCCCGTTTGAACCAGGAGGTCTGGCTGATCAGATTGGCCGCGATCATACTGGGCGTGTTCTACACCTTTATCACGCTTGTAGCTTACATTCTTCTGGGTTTGTTCATGGAGGAAACCTCAAGTCGAACCAAGAGTCTGTTTGAAGGTCTGGCTATCTGGTTTCGAGAATTTCTCGATAAGGCAGGCGACCGCTGCGGCGATATTTTTGGCGGGAATGATTCCAGGAACGGGGACCGCAATATCTGAATTTGAAACATGACGTGCCTGGTTTCGGCAGGCACGCTGTGTTCAGCAGGGGTGTTCTACAATCCATCAAACCTGAAGCGAAGCACATCGGTAACGGGCTTCTGTTCAGCATGCATACCGCCAATCAGGTAGTACCATCCTTACGAAAACAGTAAGCCCTCACCCTTCGGCCCCCACAAATGCCAACAAACCGGCCTGCTCAAACGGCCAGAACAATTCCTGCTGGTTGTCCTCCCGCTTCAATACAGGTACGTGGATACCATAGAGTTTCAGCAACTCAAGATCGGTTTCAATATCAACTCTTTGATATTTCCCATCCAGGCCGGTTGCGTACATCAGGCTTTCTGCTTCGTTGCACAGATGACAATCCGGCTGAAAATACAAAATTAGCTGAGTCATTGAGATTGTCCTTAGTTTTAGCAATATTCAGGTTAGAATCACCACATTGACTTCGGGGAAGCATGACATGGCTGTCAGTGTTTTTGAATTATTTAAAATTGGAATCGGGCCTTCAAGTTCGCATACCGTCGGGCCAATGCGTGCTGCAAATACTTTTGTACAACGTTTGCATACCTTTGGTTTTTTGACTCAAATACACCGTCTGCAAGTGACGTTATTTGGATCGCTTGCGTTCACGGGGCGTGGTCACGGTACTGATAAAGCCGTTATTTTGGGACTTTCAGGTCAAATGCCTGATCAAATCGACCCCGACCTGATTGATGGAATGTTGCAAACGATACGGGATGAAGCTCAGATTCAATTGTCTGATATCAGCAAAATCGATTTCCATGAAAAGACCGACCTGGTGTTTAACAAACGTAAAAAACTGCCACACCATCCCAACGGTATGCGCTTTTCTGCGTTTGATCTGAACGGCAACTTATTGCTGGAACGCGACTATTACTCCGTCGGTGGAGGCTTCGTGGTCAGCCCGGACGATGCGGCATCGGACAAAATCGTCAAGGATGAAACACGTTTGCCCTATGCATTCAGCAGTGGAGATGAACTGTTGGCACTGTGCGCCAGCCATAAGCTGCGCATATCGGATATCATGCTGGCCAATGAGCAGGTATGGCGCAGTAAACAGGAAATCAGAGATGGCCTGTTAAACATATGGAGCGCCATGCAAAGCTGTATCGAACGTGGTTACTCCCAAACCGGCGTATTGCCCGGTGGACTCAATGTTCAGCGGCGTGCACCCACCCTTTATCACGAGTTGAAGTTCTCTGACCCGGAATCCAGACAAGACCCGCTGAAAATAATCGACTGGGTCAATTTGTATGCACTGGCCGTTAACGAGGAAAATGCCGCCGGAGGTCGTGTCGTCACTGCACCGACCAATGGGGCTGCCGGTATTATTCCTGCTGTATTGCGCTACTACTTTAAATTTGTTCCAGACAGCAGTGAGGACGGTATCGTGGAGTTTCTGTTGACTGCGGGTGCTATCGGCATTCTGTATCTCCTCAATGCTTCAATATCCGGGGCCGAAGTCGGCTGCCAGGGAGAGGTCGGTGTGGCCTGCTCAATGGCTGCAGGTGGTCTGACAGCGGTCATGGGTGGAACCATGAGTCAGGTTGAAAATGCAGCGGAAATCGGTATGGAACACAACCTGGGACTGACCTGCGATCCGGTCGGTGGACTGGTCCAGATCCCCTGTATTGAACGTAATGCCATGGGTGCCGTCAAAGCAATCAATGCGCAACGCCTGGCTCTGCAGGCTGAAGGCAAACACAAGGTATCACTGGACAAAGTCATCAAAACAATGCGGGAGACCGGTGCTGATATGAAGAATCACTACAAGGAAACATCCCGTGGTGGACTGGCTGTCAATGTGATCGAATGTTGAACTTTTTTTTCAAGAAAGCCCTGTTTTTCACAGTGATCCTGCCGGTGGTTTTTAGCCTGTCTGCCGGTGAGATGTACAAATGGCAGGATGAGGATGGCATCTGGCATTTCAGTTCCACGCCACCGAAATCTGCCGAGCAATTTGATACCGTCAATATGCCGGCTGATCCCAGGCCAATGGTAACCATGCGAAAACTGGGAGTTAACCGTGAACCTGAATATGCTTTTTTCAATAATATTTGGGGACCGGTGGAACTTGAACTCAAACTCAATGACGCGGAAAACGTCACCTCCGAACCGCCCCTTCCAACCCGCTTTGTAGTGCCTGGTCAGACCGAGAAACGCCTGATAAAAATAAAAGCCACAGACCTTGGCGAAGGTTTCAGCTACCGCCTTTCCTATTCGCAAATGATCGGTCCGCCGCTCGATCAGTTACCAGCTGAGGTTGATTACTACCCGCCGTTTCCGCTTGGCTTACAGTTTCCAATCTCCCAGGGATTTGACAACGACGAAACACACAGTAAACCGCCAAACCAGTATGCAGTGGATATCGTAATGCCTGTTGGCACGCCAATACTGGCTGCCCGTGGTGGAGTGGTTATGGATTTGCAGGAAAACTTTCAAGGCGGGGGAAAACAGAAACGCTATCTTACCCGCGCGAACCAGGTTCGTATTCTGCATGATGACGGCACCATGGCGGTCTACGCACATTTGCAACGCAACAGCGTTCGTGTTCAACGGGGGGCAAGAGTTGCAAGTGGACACTGGATCGCCAATTCCGGAAATACAGGTTATAGCAGCGGCCCTCATTTGCACTTTGTAGTCCAGCTAAATGCCGGTATGTCACTGGAATCACTACCTTTTCGTTTTGTGGCACCCGCCGATAACACAATGACACCAGGTGAGCGCATGATGATTGACGGCGTATTGCCAAAAAAATGATGCGAGTGTAGCGTCTACACTAATGCGACGACTCTGTTAAAATTTGTACCTTAAATAACCGGCCTGAATTTCTCCCATGTCAGAATTGCAAAAACAAATCGCCCGCAGGCGCACATTTGCCATCATTTCGCATCCCGATGCGGGTAAGACCACGCTGACCGAAAAACTGCTGTTATTCGGCGGAGCTATCAAGATGGCAGGTGCGGTCAAATCCAAAAGGGCGGCCCGTCATGCAACGTCGGACTGGATGAAACTGGAACAGGAACGTGGTATTTCGGTTACCAGTTCAGTCATGCAGTTCAGTTATAACGATTACATCGTCAACCTGCTGGATACACCGGGCCACGCGGATTTTTCCGAGGATACCTACCGCACGCTGACGGCAGTGGATTCCGCGTTGATGGTGATCGATTGCGCCAAGGGCGTAGAGCAAAGGACGATCAAGTTGATGGAGGTCTGCCGCCTGCGCCAGACGCCGATATTTACCTTTATCAATAAGCTGGATCGCGAGGGCCGTGACCCGATTGAATTACTCGATGAAGTGGAATCCATACTCGGTATCCAGTGTGCGCCCATCACCTGGCCGATTGGAATGGGTAAACGGCTTAAAGGCGTCTATCATTTACTTGATGACGAGGTGCACCTGTATGAATCAGGTAAAAACTACGTCACTCAGCATGCTGAAATCATCGAGGGGATCGATAACCCGTTACTGGTTGAGCGCCTCGGGAAGTATGACAGCGAGGAGTTGCGCGAAGAGATCGAACTGGTCAAGGGTGCCAGCCATAAATTTGATCCCCAACAATACCTGGATGGCGAACAAACACCGGTGTTTTTTGGTTCTGCGATCAATAATTTCGGCGTCACCCCGCTACTCAAGGCGTTCGTGGAACATGCACCCGCCCCGGAATCACGCGCCACGACATCGCGCGAGGTGAATAGTGATGAGGTTCCACTGACTGGCTTTGTTTTCAAGATACAGGCCAACATGGATCCAGCACATCGCGACCGGATTGCTTTCATGCGCATTTGTTCAGGCCGTTTCAAACAAGCCATGAAAGTCAGGCATGTCCGGCTCAAGAAAGACATCAAGATAGCCAATGCCGTGACATTCATGGCACAGGACCGCGGCATGGTCGAAGAGGCCTGGCCCGGTGACATCATCGGTGTACACAATCATGGCACCATCGCTATCGGCGACAGTTTTACCGAGGGCGAAAAGTTGCAATTCACCGGCATCCCCAATTTTGCCCCTGAGCTTTTCCGACGGGCACAATTGCGCGACCCGCTAAAACTCAAGGCCTTGCAAAAGGGCTTGATACAATTGTCTGAAGAGGGGGCAACACAGTTTTTCCGACCGATGATGGGTAATGAGCTGGTTTTGGGTGCTGTGGGTGTGCTGCAATTTGACGTAGTAGCATACCGGCTGAAAAACGAGTACAACGTTGATGCGGTTTTTGAAAATGTCAACGTACAAACGGCGCGCTGGGTCAGTTGCGAAGATGAAAAAATGCTGAAAGATTTCACCAATCAATTGATGGTCAATTTAGGGCGTGATGCGGCAGACCAGTTGGTTTACCTGGCACCTACACGTGTCAACCTGCAGTTGACCGAAGAGCGCTGGCCGGACATCAAGTTTTCGGCTACCCGCGAAACGCTCCTGTTCGCAGATTGAAAGCTTGAGCAGCACATTTTCCCGGTTACTTTCCTTATTCCCAAACCGGGACAGACGTAAGTCTATCTGGGCCATCGCCCTGCCTATCATGGGTGGGATGATGTCTCAAAACATCCTGAACCTGGTCGATATTGGTATGGTCGGTCATCTCGGTGACACGGCACTGGCAGCCACTGGCATCGGCAGTTACACCAACTACCTCGCGATATCTTTCATTATCGGTCTGTCTGCCGGTGTGCAGGCATTGGCTGCCAGGCGACTGGGAGAAGAAAGGTATAGTGAAACTGCCGTGCCATTGAACGGTGGCCTGATGCTGGCCCTGATGATTGGCGCACCCCTTTGCGCAATATTGTATTTTCTCATACCTGCGACCTACCCTATCCTCAGTGATGACCCGGCTGTCATCGAACAGGGTGTACCCTATTTACAGGTCAGAATCCTCAGCATGGTCGCTGTCGGTATGAATTTTTCCTTCCGTGGATACTGGAGCGCCATTCACATGACCGGCGTCTATCTGCAGACACTGGTAATCATGCACACCATTAATATTTTCCTGAACTGGGTGCTGATTTTCGGCAACCTCGGCGCACCTGAAATGGGTGTGGTGGGTGCCGGCTTGGCAACAACGATATCCCTGTACATCGGTACCGGTCTGTATTTCTTCTTTGCCATCCGCCACGCCAGTGACAAGGGTTTCCTCCACAAAATCCCAAGTCGCAGCGTACTCTGGCAACAATTCAAATTGTCCCTGCCCGCCAGTTTGCAGCAATTATTCTTTTCAGCCGGGCTGGTCACACTGATCTGGATCGTCGGTCAAATCGGTACGGCCGAAGTCGCAGCGGTTAACGTGCTGATGACATTTCACATCACAGCCGCCCTGCCTGCCTTTGGTATTGCGTTGGCGGCCACAACAATGGTGGGCAATGCACTAGGCAAGGGGGACACCGAGGATGCGGCGATGTGGGGCTGGAATGCAGCTGCCATAGCGCTGGTTTATGGTGTTGTGCTCAGCCTTGTGTTGATACCGTTTGCCGACCCGTTGCTGGGTGTCTTTCTAACCAATCCGGAAACCCGTCAGCTGGCGTATTTACCAATGATCCTGTGGGCACTGGCCATTAGCTTCGATACCACGGGTATGGTTCTGATGAATGCTTTGATCGGGGCCGGTGATACGCGACGCAGTATGTGGATCAGTGTGATTGCGCAATGGGTATTTTTCCTGCCGGCCGCCTATATTGTCGGACCGGTAATGGGTCTTGGTTTGCTGGGTATCTGGGTC
>RCND010001646.1_pt1 | contig 15323 bp, 8 predicted proteins | sample 2041351 | NCBI WGS metagenome assembly RCND01 (sample SAMN09708230, study PRJNA481090) | Marine sediment metagenome, whole genome shotgun sequencing project. | biome: marine sediment; feature: ocean; material: sediment; isolation source: Sewage treatment plant 12B marine sediment (STP12B) ...
CCCATTGGAGCTCGCATACCGGTTTGAAGCATGACCAGCCTTGTAGCAATAGGTTGTAGTTTTGGAGCTGAAGTTAACCCGGGTACAGATGCTTGTTTAATGATCTCCTTCCAAATGTCGTTTGGTGAATTTATTTCTTCTCTCCATTGACGGAAGTATTCTCCCTTTTTGCTTTCAATTAAGTCCTCCCTTTCAATGATCCTAAATTCTTCTTTCTTAGGATCGAAGGTATTTCCATCTTTCAGCTCAAAGGCACCTTCCTTATTTACTTTGAAACGCAAACGATGCCCTTTCTCGTTAAGGATGTATTCCGATCTATAATTGATCAGATTCTCGTACATAGATGTAGGAGCAGGATCAAGGGCAGAATTTACACGGCCCCACTTTCCTACCACACTTTCCACTTCAGGAATAGAATTCACTTTTTTATCCAAAATTCTTATCACTTCAAGGTTTTCCTGAATCCCTGAATGGGGCATGGTGGTCGGCATAAGAAGAAATGATCCTTCATCGAGAGAAGGCATAAATTCTTTTCCCAATCCCGGTATGGAAGCATCAAGTTTTTGATATACAGCCGTCTTTTTTACAAAGTTGGGCATAAATCCAAAGATGCTATTGAATCCCATCCAGGATGTAATACCAAAAATTACGATGAAAATAGGAACCGCAAGAAATTTCCATTTATTGTTCAATGCCCAAGTCAGTATCTTTGAATAGGAGACCACAACCAGAGAGAGGGCTCCTAACACAACTCCTACTATTGCAATAACAAACAAGAAATTGACAAATAGTGAATTCTGAGCTCCCAGCGGCATCCATGCCTTTGTAAGGAAGAATACGATAATCACCCCGGTGATTACAATGTTAATTCTATTGGTCCAGGATTTCTTAGCTTCGGGCCACCTATCGCTAAAGAAAGCATTGAGACCATATAAGGTAAGTGTCAGTGCTAAATAATAACCCGTTGATACAGAGATTACCAGCCCGGAAATTATCAGAATCACGTTTAATACCTTTCTATATTTCTTCCTGTCAAATCGAAGTGAAAATACCATATGAGCCAGGGTGGGTATAATAACCAGTCCAATCAGCAAAGCTGCAAGCATGGTAAAAGTCTTAGTGAAAGCCAGTGGTTTAAATAATTTGCCTTCAGCTGCCTCCATAGCAAATACCGGAAGGAAACTCACTATGGTTGTTGTCAAAGCTGTGATAACTGCACCAGCCACCTCCACGGTTCCTTCGTAGATTACATTTAATAATTTCTTTCCTCGGGCAGCTATATTTTCCGGCATCTCCAAATGCCGGACGATGTTTTCAGTAAAAACCACTCCCACATCCACCATTACCCCAATTGAGATTGCTATTCCTGAAAGTGCAACAATATTGGCGTCCACCCCAAATTGACGCATCGTGATAAATGCAATCAGGACACCCAAAGGCAATAGGCTGGAGATTAGAAATGATGCCCTCAAATTGAGCATGAGCACAATAACCACAAGAATACTTATCAAAAGTTCCAAAGAAATTGCTTCTTCAAGTGTACCAAGGGTTTCCTTTATTAATCCAGTCCGATCATAAAATGGTACAACAGTCACCTTTGAAACGGTACCATCATCAAGTGTTTTTGAAGGAAGTCCTGGGGCAATCTCTTCGATTTTGGCTTTTACATTATCGATTGTTTCTAATGGATTGGCACCATAGCGAGCCACAACAACTCCTCCTACAGCTTCTGAGCCTCCCTTATCAAGACCGCCTCTTCGGGTAGCTGGACCAAAATTAACTTTTGCGACATCCTTCAATCGAATTGGTACATTGTTACTAACTGCAACAACGCTCTTTTCCAGGTCTTCCAATGAAGTGATATAACCAAGTGCTCTGACAAGATATTCGGCTCGATTGAATTCAATACTCCTGGCCCCAATATCTAAATTACTGTTCTTAACAGCAGCCATAATCTGTGAAAGACTAACACCATGCGCCTTCATGGCATTTGGGTCAATATCAACCTGGTATTCTTTAACAAATCCACCAATGGAGGCAACCTCGGCCACACCCTTAGCAGAAGTTAGTGAGTACCTGACATAGAAGTCCTGAATGGTTCTTAATTCGTGAGGATCCCAACCTCCAGAGGGATTGCCATCTTTGTCTCTCCCTTCAAGCGTGTACCAATATACTTGTCCAAGAGCAGTTGCATCAGGCCCCAGGGCTGGTGTTACATCTTCAGGCAAGGTTCCTGATGGCAGGGAATTGAGCTTTTCGAGTATTCTTGTCCGGCTCCAGTAAAATTCAACACCTTCATCAAATATGATATAGATACTTGATACTCCAAAAATTGAATTACTACGAATGGTTTTCACGCCGGGTATACCCAGAAGAGAAGTGGTTAGTGGATAGGAAATCTGATCCTCAATATCCTGCGGGGATCGTCCTGGCCACTCGGTATATACGATTTGCTGGTTTTCCCCTATGTCGGGTATGGCATCCACCGGAACTGGATCACGTGGTATGATCCCTGTATCCCAGTCAAACGGAGCTGATACAACTCCCCATACTACAAATATTAATAGTACAAGGAAAGTAACAAGCTTATTTTCAAGAAAAAACCTTATTAATTTGTTTAACATCTTTTATCTGATTATGCCTAAGTGGCCAATGAAAATTCGAATCGTTTTTTCAAGGACTGGAAGGAGGGGAAATGTTGACTTTTCGGTACAACATTTTTATTCATTACCTGGACATATCAAAACTGCTTGAAATGAACCGGGTTCTTAGGCTAAATCAAATAAGACTGTATCTGAGAAAGAATCACCTCTTGATAAGGTGGTGGCTTTTTATACCAGGGCACCTCATTTTTAGTTGGCTCATCGATACCTTGGAAATAATTAAGTATTACTGAGCTAAGAAATAGCGTGGTGCTGTGAGAATTTTCAAAATTGAATGCTATAACAGAAACCTCATAGTCATCACCAGGCTCCACCACAATGGATTCGTCCTGACACCCCGGACAGCTATCCTGAGATTGACTTGTTCCTTCCTCGTTTACATCACAACAGCTATGGGCAGGAGCAAGAAAGGCCATGTCAATTAATTGATCATGACAATAATGCATATTGATCGTGAACCCTGTTGAAGAAATCAGGATAAAGACTGCAATAACGATATGTAAAACCTTTCTAGTCATTTGTGGACAAACTCCATTGGTGCAAATAAAACAAATAAAATGCAAATAAGTTTACATTATTTTGGTAATGTGTTATATCATTTTTGTTTATTAATGGCAGGCCTTTCCGTGCTTTTGCAACTTAAAGTAGTTATATGGCAGGGGAAGCAGGAATCCTGTCTTACATAATTTTTGAAAAGATTTGTAAGGTTTTTGGTACAATTCTATACCTTATCAAGAGGTTTTCGTTTGCTTATTTTAATCGTCTTAAAATGAGAAGGGGTCAATCCGGTTATTTTTTTGAACTGATTGGAAAGGTGTTGGACACTGCTGTAACCAAGCTTATATGATATTTCATTTAGGCTTAGCTCATCATAAACCAGCAACTCTTTAGCCTTTTCAATCTTCTGGTAGATCAGGTATTTTTCAATGGTAATTCCTTCAACAGAGGAGAACAGGTTGCTCAAGTAGGAGTAGTCATGTCCCAATTCTTTCCCCAGGAATTCAGATAAGTTTTCATGTTCAGGCTTTTCACGATCGTAGTGTATATATTCAATAATTAGCGTTTTGATTCTGTTGATGATCTGGCTTTTCCTATCATCGATTAACTCAAAGCCATTATCTGTAAGCACCTGTCTAATCTTGCCCAGATCATCATCACTGAGATCCTCTCTCAGGTGTACCTCTCCTAATTCAATGGAGGCAACTTTATACCTAAGGCTGGTCAACTCCTCTTTTACAACCTTAATGCAACGGTTGCAGACCATATTTTTAATATGCAGTATGGTTGAAGCCATTATACAAAGATACAAAACTATAATTCAACGAGTTGCGGAGTAGTTTCACTACCTTCAAAAGTGAATCCCGAAAACTTTAACTCACACAAAGTTTATTCATTTATCTGGAGAGCGTTTATCGGATCTTAAAAGAATAGGCTGCACCCCATTCTATCCAGTCGGAACGGATTCCTTGCTTGCTTTTAATACAAATATGGGCAGATAGTGGCTCGGTGATCTGGATTCTTCCCCCCACTCTGGCAAACATGAAACCACGGTCGATGGAGGACTGCCTGTAATAGGTGCCGAAATTAAACAGGAGGGTGAAGCGGTCAATAATAAAATGATAACCCATATGGGAGCCCAGATACATCTTCTGCCTGGTAGTTACTTCTGGGGGAGGGACTCCCTGGACGGCTCTCACCAATGAGCCGTCATAGAGCACATCCATGCCAAAGGTAATTGCCCCTTTTGGACCGAATTGATATACATAATCAACTGTAAATGAAGAACAGAAGAATTTAATCCCCGTGGTAGAACCCGGCATGAAGTCCTCAACAATACCTACCGCATACATTACCTCAATGGACTCTGCTGGTTTAAATATGGGTGGCTCCCTGTATATAAATTCCTTTACCGGCTCCTGCAACAACCAGCTCATTCCAAAGGACCAGCCCCAGTTATTAACCCCCTTTTGCGGCATCTCGATCCTGCCATTGGAGTAGTGAGAAAGACCGTAACCCAGATCGACTCCCATCCTCGGTGTCAGCTTTATGTTCATGTTCAGATCTAAATGAAAATAAAGATTAATATGAGAGCCGATCACATCATTATAGGGGTTGGTTTCAAAATCGTATATTAAGCCGGCGTAGCTCAGTCCTACTGCCATATCGGAAGCCAGGGTGAATCTTCCAACCCTCGCCAGGGGACTGCTGTAAAAGCCGAACAGGCTAAAGGGGTTTCCCACAATGGTATCCGATCTGTCCTTCACCAGATCGGAATAGTGCATCCCCAGGCCAATTTTTGGATAGCGATGTAGTTGATGCCACATTTTGTTACCGCTTAGCTGGTAGCCAAAACGTGCTTCAATGGCTTTGTAGGGCTCTTCAAATTGCTCCACCAGGTAATCAGAACGAGACCAAAAGGACCCCGTGAGGATATTTAGCTGAATATAGGGTTGCCGCCTGATTTCAATTGAATCAGTTTCTTGAGTAAACCCGGAAAGGCAAGCGCAGAGAAGGATCAGGATATTGATGGACTTACGCATCGGTGAACTACTTTGAAAACAGCGATTTAATACCTGCTTCAGATGCCTCGCAGATGCCCCTCTCGGTAATCAATCCTGTAACCAGGCCAGCCGGAGTCACATCAAAGCCAGGATTAAGAGCTGGAGATCCTTCAGGAAGGATTCTGAATAAACCGCTTGTTCGGGTCTCCTCGTTTAGCCCCTCCATATGGGTAATCTCCACTACATCCCTGTTTTCAATTTCGATCTGCCTGCCATCGGTCAATTCAAAATCAATTGTGGTGGAGGGTAGGGCCACATAAAAAGGGATCTTGTTATCCTTTGCAGCCAGGGCCTTCAGATAGGTGCCAATTTTATTAGCTACATCACCGCACCGGGTGGTCCGGTCGCTTCCCACTATCACCAGGTCAACCTCCCCCAACTGCATAAGGTGTCCTCCTGCATTATCTACAATCACTGTATGGGGAACACCATGCTTGCCTAACTCATAGGCAGTTAAACGGGCACCCTGGTTTCTCGGTCGGGTCTCGTCCACCCAAACTTGTACCGGAATACCCTGATCGTGGGCCAGGTAGATGGGTGCCAGGGCGGTACCATAGTCTATGCAGGCCAGCCAACCCGCATTGCAGTGGGTCAGAATCTGGACCGGTTGGGAAGTATGTTCGTGGATTTCTCTGATTAAGGCTACTCCATGCTCCCCAATCTTTTTGCAGCGAATCACCTCGTCCTCGGTAAAACGAATAGAGAGGTTAAAAAGCTCTTTGATCATAGACTCCCGGGAACCTGCACAAATGACTTTTTCCATCAACAGTTCCACCGCATACCTCAGGTTGACAGCGGTGGGGCGGGCAGAAAGAAGTTTTTCTGCAGCTGCTTTCACCTCTTCGCACCAGTTTTGATGATCGCTTCTGAATGCAGCCAGGTAAAGTCCAAATGCCGCTGTTGCCCCAATCAGTGGGGCGCCTCTGACCGCCATTTTTGCGATGGCATCATAAGCATCTGTTATACTTCTCAACTCCAGAATTCGAAACTCAAAGGGCAAAAAGCGCTGGTCGATCACTTTGACCACCCCGGGATCCTCCTCCATCCAAATGGACCTGTAATGTGTTCCGTCGATACGCATGACTCATTTGTTTTTCTCTATCTTTGGACCTCTGCGAATATACAAAATGGATGGGACAAGCACCGAACTTTAAAAATATCCTGTTCGACCTGGGCGGGGTAATTCTCGATATTAATGTTCAGGCCACCCTGAAACAATTTTATGAATTGGGTTTTCCGGCGGAGCTGATGCAATTTCCCAACTCAATGACCACTGATCTGTATTTTAGGTATGAGACAGGAAAGCTGGATACGGAACAATTTCGGAACGAGATCAGGAAAGCAGCAGGCGTTGAAATGACCGACCATGCATTTGATGAAGCCTGGAATGCCATGTTGGTCCGCTTTCCTGAGGAGCGGATCGTCTTGTTGAAGAGGCTTTCAAAGCGTTATAATTTGTATATGCTCAGCAATACTTCGTCCCTGCATGTGAAGGTGTTTGAGAAGATGTATCTCGAAGTTGCAGGCGAACCTATGCAAAAGGTATTTAAGAAGATATACTATTCTCATGAGATAGGTTGGCACAAGCCAGACCGTGAAGCCTGGGAATATGTGCTCAATGATGCCCACATCAAAGCGGAGGAGACGCTATTCCTGGATGACAACATCCACAATATCAAGGCTTCACAAGAACTGGGGTTCCAGGCCATCCACATCCATGAGCGAATACAGCTCATGAGCCTTGGATTTGACTTGTAAGGTTTTTTTAGCGTTCCGCAATCACAGACCCAGCTTCGTCAAGGTGCACCCTGGAACCTCCCAGGAAAACATCCACTCCCTCTCCCTCCAGATTTTCAATAGTCACGCTCTTATTCTCGATATGAACTTTCAGAGTGCGTTTGCGGTAAAGGATCTTAAACGAAAGGGCCTGCCAGCCTGCCGGAAGATTTGGTTCAAAACTAAGTAGTCCGTCTTTGATCATCATTCCTCCAAAACCATAGATCACAGACATCCAGGTTCCTCCCATGCTGGTAATATGAAGCCCCTCGTCAACCTCATTATTATAATCATCCAGATCAAGTCGTGAGGTACGCAGGTACATCTCATAGGCTTTATCGGACCGATCGAGGCGGGCTGCAAGGATTGAATGTACACAGGGCGAGAGGGAGGATTCATGTACGGTGCGGGGTTCATAAAAATCGAAATTCCGCTTAATGGTTGACAGATCAAACTCATCCTCAAAAACGAAGAGCCCCTGCAAGACATCAGCTTGTTTGATAAAACATGAACGCAGAATACGATCCCATGACCAATGCTGGTTGATGGGTCGCTCTGCCGGATCCAAATCTGCTGCCATCACCTGCTCTTTGTCCATAAAGCCATCCTGTTGGAGAAATACCTGCAGCTTCTCCTCATAGGGGAAATGGAGCTTCTCAACAATATCTGTCCATGCTTTGCTTTCCTCTTCAAGCTTCAATCCCGTTTTTTCTTCCAGGAGCTTAAAGGCCTCCGGATTCTCCTTTCCCAAAAGCTTCAACTCTTCCGCGGTATAGGAAAGGGTCCAGCTGGCCATCTTATTCGTGTACCAGTTGTTGTTCACATTGTTTTCATATTCATTGGGACCGGTCACGCCCAGCATCACATACTTTCCTTTGAGATCGGACCAGTTGACCCGTTGGCGCCAGAAGCGCGATATTGCTACCAGTACTTCCAGTCCGTTCGAAGCCAGATATTTCCTGTCGCCGGTATACCGAACATAGTTATAGATGGCAAAAGCAATGGCCCCATTCCGGTGAATCTCCTCGAAAGTGATTTCCCATTCGTTGTGACACTCCTCGCCATTCATGGTCACCATGGGGTAGAGTGCTGCACCATCGGAGAATCCAAGTTTCTCCGCATTTTCAATGGCTTTCTCAAGATGCTTATACCTGTATATCAGTAAGTTACGGGCGACCTCCTCCCTGGCTGTACTCAGGTAGAATGGGATCATATAGGCTTCGGTATCCCAGTAGGTACTTCCTCCGTATTTTTCCCCGGTAAATCCCTTGGGGCCGATGTTCAATCGCTCATCTTTCCCGGTATAGGTCTGGTTCAACTGGAAGATATTAAAACGGATCCCCTGCTGCGCAGAAATGTCTCCTTCAATGATGATATCCGAATGGGCCCAGTTCTCCTCCCAGATGGCTGCATGCTCCTCATAGAGTTTGTCAAAACCAATGCTCATGGCTTCGATAAGGAGATTGATTCCGGTAGAAACCATGTCTTCGGGCTTGTGATTCATGGAGCTAAGCACAGATACGAATTTGTAAAAGATGACTTCTTCTCCCTGACCCAGTTTAAGATGAACCTTGTTGGAAACAAAGTCTTCCCTCTCAAGCACTTCGGGTTCTAACTGTACAACTTCCCCATTCAGTTCCAGGATATAGCTCATGGTCATGCATGTCACAAAGCCTGTAAGCTTTGTACGCGCCATCAGGTAGGCCGATCCGGCGACCGCCTTGGTGCTTTCCATTTCCCAGAAATGCTCATCGTAATTTGAATCCTGGTTCACTACATTGCCGTCGATGTAAGGGGCAAAGGAAAGCTCTCCTTCAAAATCCACCGAACGAATGGCATAACGGATCGCCCCAATCTCGTCACGTTTCATACTAAGGAACCTGCGGGCAGCAATTTCAAGTCTTGCCTCGCCCACATAGATGGCAAATGTACGCTCCAGATAGCCCTGCCGCATATTCAGTTCACGCCTAAACTCCACCGGATTCATTTTATGAAGGTCCAGCTGTTCCCCGTTAATCTCAATATCGATTCCAATCCAGTTCGGCGCATTAAGCACTTTGGCGAAATACTCAGGGTAACCATTCTTCCACCAGCCCACCCTGGTTTTATCGGGGTAATAGACTCCTGCCAGGTAAGTTCCCTGGAGGGTATCTCCCGAATAGTGCTCCTCAAAATTGGCACGCTGACCCATCCGGCCGTTCCCCAGGCTAAAAATACTTTCGGAAGCTTCCTGCATGGCCGGATCAAATCCTTCCTCAATAATGCTCCACGGATCTGAATTATAATATCCTATCATTTCTCTTTCTTATGTGGGATTACTGTCCTTTACAAATAAAATAAGCACAGCAGCCACTACCATGGAGATGCCTCCGGTAAGCAGGGCATAGATGCTGTCGCCTCCAAAAACCGACTTCACCATAAATCCCAGGATGGTTGCTGCCAGAATCTGGGGGATTACAATAAAGAAGTTGAAAATACCCATATAGATTCCCATCTTATGTGCCGGCAGTGAACCAGTAAGGATGGCGTAAGGCATGGCCAGGATGCTGGCCCAGGCCAAACCGATCCCGATCATGGAAAAGATCATATGCTGGGGATTGTTCAGGATCATAAGGGAGGCCAGTCCTACACCACCCACAATCAGGGCAATGGAATGGGTAATTTTCCGGTTGGTCAGCTTGGCCAGGAAGGGGAGCAGTACCAATCCAAAAGCAGCTGCAAACAGATTATACCAACCAAACATCCCGCTTACCAGATTAGCCCCTTCGTTATAGGCCACGCTGGTGGTATCGGCTGTATGATACATATGCGAGGTAACCGCCGGTGTCATATAGATCCACATGCTAAAAAGTGCAAACCAGGAGAAGAATTGGACAATGGCCAGCTGTTTCATGGTCTGAGGCATACGGTAGAGGTCTGTAATAATGTGGACCAGGCCGTTCTTTTCCTTTTTTCCTTTCACAAAGCCTGCTGTTACCAGCTGAAGAATACCGAATAAGGCAAAGCCAGCGGAAAGTATGTAAAGCTCCTTCTCCAGCTTGAATTGCAAGACCGGCCAGGCAAATATCAGTCCCACGATGGTCCAGATGATTCCTCTGCGCAGATATTTGTTAGTGGGCTCTGTGCTTTCATCATGAGAATCTTCTTCTTTTCCTTCCTCCTCAGCAAAGCTTTTCAACTCCTCAGGCGAGTATTCCTTGGTACGAAACACGGTCCACAACACAGCAAGAAGGAATACCCCACCTCCCAGGTAAAAGGAGAGAATCACGGTCTGGGGTATTTGTCCTTCGGGAGCGGTATTTGAAATATTGAACCATTCGGAAAGCATATAGGGAAGCCAGGAAGCCACAAATGCACCAATGCCGATAAAGAAACTCTGCATGGTAAAGCCCTTGGTCCGTTGCTCATTTGGCAGCATATCCCCCACAAAAGCCCTGAAGGGTTCCATGGTAATGTTGATAGAAGCATCCATGATCCAGAGCATGCCCACTGCGATCCATAAACTCGGTGAGTTGGGCATAAAAATCAAGGCTATGGATGCGATAATGGCCCCAACCAGGAAGAAGGGACGCCTGCGCCCCAGCCTGCCCCAGGTCTTGTCGCTCATGTAACCTATTATGGGTTGAATAATCAGCCCGGTTACCGGGGCCGCGATCCAGAGGATCGGAATCTGGTCAATTTCTGCACCCAGGGTCTGGAAGATCCGGCTTACATTTCCATTCTGAAGGGCAAATCCAAACTGGATTCCCAGGAATCCGAAACTCATGTTCCATATTTGCCAGAAGCTTAATTTTGGTTTTTTCATCTCTTTATGATCAGCTTAGTCAAGGACTAAAATATTAAAAACCTGCACCACTATCCGGTTTTACATGGAAAAAAACTTTATTTTGTTCCCTATGAAACCCTCATTTCGTTTGCCCGTCACCTTTCTGTTCATTCTTTCCCCATTGCTCAGTAGCGCACAGATCATTACAAGCGACCCGAATCTTCCCACATCCAGTCAAGCGCTCACTATCTATTATGATGCCACTCAGGGAACTGGTGGACTTGAAGATTTTACCGGTGATGTCTATGCCCATACAGGGGTGATTACCGATCAAAGCACCGACATGGGCGATTGGAAATATGTAAAAACTGCCTGGGGGACCAATACGGCGGAAACCAAAATGACCCGGGAAGAGACCAACCTGTACTCGCTGGTGATCGGACCCAGTATCCGGGAATATTACGGAGTACCGGCCAATGAAAGCATCACCCACCTGGCCTTTGTTTTCAGGAGTGCCGACTCCAGCAAGGAGGGAAAAGATGACGGGGGTTCTGATATTTTTGTGGTCGTTTACGAGGAAGGGCTCTCCGTAGCAATCATCAATCCAGACAGGAATTCCATTGTGGATCCAGGCACCAATTTGGCATTTGAGGCTTCGGCATCGCAGGTGGCAAACCTGGTCCTGTACCTCAACAATGTAGAGGTAAAATCTGCAAGTGCTGAAAGCATCACCTATAGCTTTCCTTTTACCAGTTCTGGAGACAACTGGATCCGGGTCACCGCCGAAGCGGAGGGGGAAACAGTTGCCGATTCAGTGTTTATTCATGTCAAAGGAGCTGAACAAAGCGATCCGCTTCCCGAGGGAGTGGTGGATGGAATTAACTATTTAGATGGGCCAGGGGTCACCCTGGTATTCTATGCCCCCCTGAAAGAAGATGTTTTTGTGATTGGTGATTTTAACGATTGGACTCCCAACTCTGCCTCCAGGATGATCAGGGATGGGGATCGCTTCTGGATCACCCTCGACAACCTTAGCTCTGGTGAGACTTATGGATATCAATACCTGGTGGATGGAGAGCTGATTATTGCTGATCCCTACACGGAAATGACCCTCGATCCCAGTGATAAATGGATCGATGAATCGACCTATCCTGGATTGAAGCCTTATCCCGAAGGACTTACCACTGGAATTACTTCCGTATTACAACCCGGACGGGGGGCCTATTCCTGGAGCTATACCGAATTTACGCCGCCTGAAAAGGAAACACTGGTAATTTATGAATTGCTGGTACGCGACTTCCTGGAGGCACACGACTGGACAACGCTGACCGACACCCTGAATTATCTTGCCGAACTGGGAATCAATGCTATTGAACTCATGCCCGTAAATGAATTTGAAGGCAATGAAAGCTGGGGTTATAATCCTTCCTTCTACTTTGCTGCGGATAAGTATTACGGTCCGGCCGACGATCTGAAGGTCTTTATCGATTCCTGTCATGGAAGGGACATGGCTGTCATTTTAGATATGGTTCTGAACCATTCCTATGGTCAATCGCCCCTGGTGCAATTATATTATGAAAACGGCAAGGTAGCGGCCGACAATCCCTGGTACAATGTGGATTCGCCCAATCCTACCTATTCGTGGGGATATGATTTCGATCATGAAAGTCAGGACACCAAAGATTTTGTGGACCGGGTGAATGCTTACTGGCTCGATTCGTTCCAGGTAGATGGCTTTCGATTCGACTTCACCAAAGGCTTTACCAATACGGAGGGAGAGGGATGGAACTACGATCTTTCCCGTATTGCCATTCTGAAACGAATGGCCGACACCATCTGGAGTGTGAACAGTGAGGCCTATGTGATCCTCGAACATCTGACCGCTAACACGGAGGAATCTGTGCTGTCCGAATACGGCATGCTGCTATGGGGCAACATGAACAGCGCTTACAGCGAAGCCACAATGGGCTATCATGACTCCAATAAATCCGATTTTAGTGATATTTCATATCAAAACCGGGGATGGAATGACCCACACCTGGTGGGCTATATGGAGAGTCATGACGAAGAACGCCTGATGTTCAAAAACCTGGAGTTTGGAGCATCCTCCGGATCCTACAACATACAGGAGCGAAATACCGCCCTGGAACGAATGTCCCTGGCCGGAGCTTTTTTCTTTACGGTACCCGGACCCAAAATGATCTGGCAATTCGGGGAGCTGGGCTACGATTACAGCATTAATTATGATTGCCGGGTCTGTAATAAGCCCATCCGGTGGGACTATTACGAGACAGGTTTGAGAAGACGTGTATACCAGCTTTGGTCGGCCCTGATTGATCTGAAAAAAAATGAAGCTGCTTTTAGTTCCAATGATTTTGTATTGAGTGTGACCGGGGCCACGAAACGCATCGAGATCAACCATGAAAGCATGGATGTGCGCATCATTGGTAATTTTGATGTAACACAGCAGTCCATGGAAGCTTCTTTCAGTCAGACCGGGTGGTGGTATGATTACTTTTCCGGTGACAGCCTGGAGGTAAGTGACCTGAATATGCTGCTGCCTCTGGAACCGGGTGCTTTCATTATTTACACCACCGTAAGACTAACTCCACCCAGCATCACCGCTTCTCTTCCTGGACAAAAGCAGGAGTACACAGATATGCAGCTCTATCCCAATCCCTTTGTGGATGTGGTATATCTGGAGCCCTGGGAAAGCGAATCTCAACTCTCAGTAGTCAGTCTGGCTGGCATGGAAATCTTCACCCGGCATGTAGAAGCATTCGCCGATCGTATCGACTTGTCAGAACTTTCCGATGGGATCTATATTCTCACCCGTAGAGGAGCAGGCAGGAATCCGGCTTATGCAAAGATTGCCAAGCTTTATCGCTGATAAGGCTTCAATACTGTTTTTTCCTGAGCCCTTGCATATTACATCCTGCTCGTCTATCTTTGTGCAATTTTAATATTTCCCGCAAACGGAGGCGATTTGATGAGTAAGCTATTCCCTGAATATAAGAAGTTTGACCTTTCAGAAATCAACAAGGAAATCAATGCATTCTGGAAGGAGAAAAACATCTTTGAAAAATCTGTTGAGACCCGTATAGGTCAACCCCCTTTCATTTTTAATGAGGGTCCCCCTTCGGCCAACGGAAAACCGGGCATCCATCATGTGATGGCCCGCACCATCAAGGATATTTTTTGCCGCTACAAGACACAACAGGGATTCCTTGTCAAACGAAAAGCCGGTTGGGACACCCACGGTCTGCCCGTTGAGCTGGCCGTAGAAAGTGCCAAAAAAATTACCAAGGAAGATATTGGAACAACAATCTCCATCGAGGAGTTCAATGCAGCCTGCCGCAAGGATGTAATGAAGTATACCAGTATGTGGGAGGAGCTTACCGATTCCATGGGATACTGGATCGATATGGATGATCCCTATATCACCTACGATAACAAGTACATCGAAAGCGTATGGTATCTGCTGAAAGAACTTCACAAGAAGGACTTTCTTTACAAGGGTTATTCCATTCAGCCCTTCTCTCCGGCAGCCGGTACAGGGCTCAGTACCCATGAGCTGAATCAGCCGGGTTGCTACCGCGATGTAAAGGACACAACCGTTGTGGCACAGTTCAAGGTGATTCGGGACGAGCTTTCTGCTCCTCTTTTTGAGGGCCTCGATACCGATCTCTATATTATGGCATGGACCACTACTCCGTGGACCCTGCCTTCCAACACAGCACTCTCCGTTGGCGCAAAAATTGAGTATGTGCTGGTGCGGACTTTCAATCCCTATACCGGAATACCTATCACCGTAGTGCTGGCCAAGGAGCTGATGGAACAATACTTCCCTGAAAATAATGCCGAACTGCCTTTGGATGAATATGAAGCAGGCAACAAGCATGTTCCCTATAAAGTAGTGAAGAGCTTGAAAGGAAAAGAACTGGAAGGGCTCTCTTATGAACAGTTGCTGGATTGGGTGCATCCTGAAGGGAAAGTGTTCAAGGTCTTAACAGGCGACTTTGTTACCACAGAGGATGGAACCGGTATTGTACATACAGCACCCACTTTTGGTGCGGATGACTTCAGGGTGGCCATGGCCAATGATATATCAGCCCTAACCGTTGTAGATAAGGAAGGCAATACCCAGCCGCTGGTGGACAGGAAAGGGCGATTTTTCAGATTGAAGGACCTGGATGAAGTTTTTATAAAGGAACATGTTAACCTGGAAACCTATGGTGCTTTCGAGGGAAAGTATGTGAAAAATGAATACGACGAGACCAAGGGTGAGAAAGATCCTACCATCGATGTGGATATCGCTGTGCAGTTAAAGCTGGATAATAAAGCCTTCCGTATTGAAAAGCATGTTCACAATTATCCCCACTGCTGGCGTACCGATAAACCGGTTCTTTACTATCCGCTTGACAGCTGGTTCGTGCGTACAACAGCCATGAAGGAAAGGATGATGGAGCTGAATGATACCATCAACTGGAAACCTGCATCTACAGGTACAGGCCGCTTCGGTAAATGGCTGGAAAACCTGGTGGATTGGAACCTCTC
>RCND010001085.1_pt1 | contig 15320 bp, 11 predicted proteins | sample 2041351 | NCBI WGS metagenome assembly RCND01 (sample SAMN09708230, study PRJNA481090) | Marine sediment metagenome, whole genome shotgun sequencing project. | biome: marine sediment; feature: ocean; material: sediment; isolation source: Sewage treatment plant 12B marine sediment (STP12B) ...
CAGCGCAATCCTCTCCGGGGGTTCACTCTCTACTGGAAGATTTCTTGTTTTTCTCGCCGCGTCTCTATCTATGATGAAACCGATCAAGACCATAAGTACCGCGAACAGCAGGATACAGACAGGTATAGCTTCGGCAGAGCGGGTTTTCGATCTGATGGACCTGGAGCCGGCAATAAAACAGCCAGTTGATTCTGTACCCTTCGATTCGTTTCATGACACCATAGAGTTCAGGGACGTGTGCTTCAGCTACGAAACCTCTGTTCCAGTTCTGACAGATGTATCATTCTCTCTCGAGAAAGGTGAAATAATTGCGCTGGTAGGGCCAAGCGGAGGCGGCAAGAGTACGATTGCCGATCTTATTCCGAGGTTCTACGATCCTGATTCCGGTTCAATCCTGATAGACGGCAGTGATCTTCGCACCATCGACCTGGAAGGACTGAGAAGGAACCTTGGAGTGGTCACACAGGAAACAGTTCTTTTCAACGATACGGTAAGGAACAACATTGCGTATGGAGAAGAAAGCATCCCCATAGAAAAAGTAAGACTGGCAGCAGAGGTAGCCAATGCCCTCGAGTTCATTGAGGACTTCCCCGGTGGTTTCGATACGATAATAGGGGAGAGAGGCGCCAGGCTCTCCGGTGGACAGAGGCAGCGCCTGGCCATTGCAAGGGCCGTTCTGAAGGATCCTGATATCCTTATCTTCGATGAAGCGACCTCCGCGCTGGATACTCATTCCGAACGGCAGGTGCAGAAGGCGATTGACGGGCTTATTGAGGGGAGGACTTCTCTGATAATAGCCCACAGGCTCAGTACAATCACGAAAGCTACAAGGGTTCTATATATCGATAAAGGCAGAATTGTTGAAAGCGGAACGCACCTTGAATTACTCAAAATGAATGGTAAGTACAAACTTCTCTATGACATGCAGTTCTCAGATAAATAGCGCGGCAGTTATCCGTCTGCATTCGCTGGGGGATGTAGTTCTGGCCCAGCCTGCAGCTTCGGAGCTTTCCGAGAATTGCGAAGTCTTCTTTATTACATCTGAGCAATATGAACCTGTAATTTTGCGAATGCCTGGTGATATCCATCCAGCACTGCTCGCGAAGGATAATGGAGCATTTGCTCTCCTGCAACTCATCAATAGAATATCACCGGATATCGTAGTAGATCTCCAGAATAACATTGCTTCTAGAATAGCTACCGCCGGAAGACATGTTAAAGGCAGATTCCGCATGGACAGGAAGCTGAGAAAACGCGTGATGGATAAGAGGGCTGAATCGATGCCTCTGCGCAGTTTGGAATTCACGCGGTGTGCAGCCCTGGATAGCGCTCTTGACCCGGTACTTGAGAGAAGAAGGGAAAGGGGTTCAGAGGGCTTGAAAATCGGAATAGTGACTGGAGGCAGATGGTACATCAAATCGATACCCTCCGGTGTTATTTCCGAAACATCAAGGGTTCTCGCTGACCTGCACGGTGCTGATATTGTACTTCTTGGCGGTGCGGAGGATAAGAAAATCCTGAAAACAACCGCTGAATCAGCCGGCAGAGAGAATATCAATGTATACTGCGGAGATGAAGGGGTTGAGGGTCTTATAAATACCATTGAAGCCCTGGATCTGCTGATCTCTCCGGATTCCGGCCCAGCACATCTGGCTTCTGCACTTGGCGTTCCTGTTCTTGTAGTATTCACATCCACAGCGCCTTCGCTCGGTTTCTGGAGAACAGATCGGAAGGGTAACTATATGGTCAGTGACATTGACTGCAGGCCCTGCCACAGGCATGGAGGTAATTCCTGCCGGTCAGGGAGTGAGATCTGCAGAAAGGGAATACTGCCGTATCACCTGGCAGAGAGCGCAATGGAGCTGCTGAAATCATGAAAACCCCGATGATGCAGCAGTTCCTGGAAATTAAATCCAAACATCAGGGCGAGATACTCCTTTTCAGAATGGGAGATTTCTACGAGACGTTTCTTGAAGACGCAAAAACAATTTCGAAAGTACTTGGCATTACCCTTACAGCAAGGGGCAGAAGCAGAGAGAGCGGTGAGAAGATACCACTTGCCGGCTTTCCGTATCATGCGCTTGACAGTTACCTTTCAAAACTGATCAAAGCGGGTTACAGAGTAGCCATCTGCGAGCAGACAGAAGATCCCGCAAAGGCGCAAGGTCTGGTGAAACGGGGCGTGGTAGAAGTGATAACCCCCGGAACGCTTGTAAGCGGTTCTGCACTGGACGAACGAAGAACGATTCTCCTCTGTTCGGCTGTTATCGGTAGAAGAAGGGGAGGGCTTGCCTTCTGCGACCTGTCGACCGGTGAGATTGAGGCCACTGAAATGAACAGTGACCTGCTGCCAGTGGAAATTGCCAGAAAAGCTCCCTCAGAGATTCTCCTGCCCGAGGGTGATAAGATCGAGCCGCCTGCCGGGTGTGAAATAACGGAACTTGAACCATGGAAGTTCGATTCCGGCTCCGCTGAATCCAGCGTTGAATGTCTGCTCGATATTTCGGCTTCCGAAGGTCTTGGTATAGAGCCTGACAGTCCTGCTCTATCAGCACTTGGTGCCCTTTTGAACTACGTTCGGGACACAAAGATGATGGATGTATCCCATCTGTATTTCAGCGGTATGTACAGGCGCGAGGACAGCCTGATAATAGACAGAGGCAGCGCGCGTTCGCTGAACCTCACTGAATCATCACCCGGTGAGGAATCCGGAATACTGTCGGATATCACCGATCGTACAAAAACACCAGCAGGATCAAGAGAATGGCGAAAATGGCTCTCCTCGCCTCTGAGGGACAGAAATGAAATAGCCCAGAGATACGATGCAGTTCAATGGCTACTGGAACGAAAGGAAATCCTTGCGGAATTGATAGATATTCTTGACAATACTGCTGATCTGCAGCGCCAGGCAGGTAAGCTTGGTACACTTCGTTCGTCGCCTCGAGACCTCAGAGCGGTAGCAGATACAATCTCAAAGCTCCCGGATATCGTTAATATCCTGAAAGATTCAACTTCCCGGATGCTTTCCGGAATAGCGTCAGCAGATCTTCAGGAAGACACTGCCAGGCTGATAGACTCGGTTATTGTGGACTTGCCGCCCGCGAAACTTGCCGATGGCGGCGTAATCAGGGAAGGCGTTTCTAAGGAGCTTGATGAATACCGCAGTATACATTCCGGAGGTAATGAGTGGATAGTATCCAGGAGAGACCAGGAAAGGGAAATAACCGGTATTCCGAACCTGACCATAGGAAATAACAGGGTTTTCGGGTACTATATCGAAGTATCGAAAAGCCATCTGGACAAGGTTCCGGAACATTACATAAGGAAGCAGACCCTTGTAAACGCAGAGCGCTTCATAACACCTGACCTGAAGGTGGTTGAAGCCAGGATATACAAAGCTTCTGAAGAGATCGAAAGGATCGAGCAGGATATATTCTGCGATCTCAGGGAGAAAGTAGCCCTTAGTGTAGATGGTATCAGAAATGCCGGCAGAATACTCGCAGAGTATGATGTACTCTCGTCGCTCAGTACGATTGCGGCGAATAGAGGTTACGTGAGGCCCGAATTGTCGAATATTCCCGGTATTGCAGTCACGAATGGAAGGCATCCTGTGCTGGACGAGATACTCCCGCAGGGCGAGTGTGTTCCAAACAGCATCGTACTCAATCAGGGAAGACGCATACTTCTGGTAACCGGTCCCAATATGGCGGGAAAATCAACGTACCTCCGTCAGGCGGCTCTCCTTGTTATCCTGGCGCAGGCAGGTTCATTCATTCCGGCGGAAGCGATGGTTTATTCACCTGTAGACAGGATATTTACGAGAATAGGCTCCAGGGATCGCATAACAAGGGGGCAATCAACATTTCTGGTCGAAATGGCTGAAGCAGCAGCACTTCTGAATTCAAGCACTCCTGCAAGCCTTGCCATTCTCGACGAAGTCGGGAGGGGAACGAGCACTTACGATGGTTTGTCTCTTGCCTGGGCTATGGTAGAGTATCTGCACAACAATGAAAAACACAGGCCACTTGTTCTTTTCGCAACCCATTACCACGAGCTTACAGCACTCGCCAATCTTCTGCCGGCAGTCTGGAATGTGAATGTGAAAGTAAAGGATTCCGGAGGAAAAGTGGTATTTCTCTACAATATCGAAGAGGGAAGCACCGATGAATCCTACGGAATACACGTCGCTTCCATGGCAGGAGTACCGCAAAAGGTTGTCAGAAGAGCAAGAAAGGTTCTTTCTGATCTTGAAGCTGGTAAACATCTTATGACTGGAGGAGCAGGGGAGGATCAGCTTGAACTCGGTTTTTCAGAGCCTGAGATAGAAATGAGTAACCCCGTTCTGGATCACATCAGGGAGATTGATCCAGATTCTCTGACGCCAAGAAGAGCTCTGGAAATACTTTACGAACTCCGTGACAGGCTTGAGTAATTAAGGTAAACGGGTGTTTACATCACTACTCTATCATGCTATATAACCTCTATAACAGTTGCGGAGGTTATCATGCACTTTTGTTCAGATTCGTTCGGGGCACCGGTTTCAGAAATCTTTCACTCAATTCATCAATGCGACAGAAACTGGACGCTGGTTTCAGGCTCACAAAACGGTGTTCTTTCTTTAAGCGTATTCGGTACAGAAGGCAACAGGTATTCAATACTTGTTATAGAAAAAGAACAACTCAGAAGCGATTACGCCGGGAGAAACGGCAAATGGCTTCTTTCGGATACTAATGACGTGGAAGATCATATAAGGTTTGATCTAGAGTGGGCAGCTCCAGCCGCAGGAAGCGGCTGCGTGGTGCTTTGCGGAAGGGAAACTCCCCTGCCTTTTCACAGTTCAGCCTGATATTACCCACCTCTCATCGATTCGGTAGACTTCGAGCCGTTCTTGGGGTATTTTCTACCCCGATATGTTGCTTTCTCATGAATTCAGCGGGGGGATATCCATCAAAGATCACCATACTGAAAGCCTTTCGGTAGTATTTCCCGCATTCAACGAAGAAGAAAACGTTGAGTACATGGTTGAAACGGCCATAGAAGTGCTATCAAAGCTTGGAGTTGAGTGGGAGATCATCGTAGTTGACGACGGCTCTACGGACAGAACAGCCGAGATTGCAGGGGAACTCGCAGAATTACATCAGGGTGTAAGATTTGTAAGTCATCCAACTAACAGCGGCATAGGAAGCGCTGTCAGAACTGGTATATCATCTTCATCAAAGACCTGGATATTCTATACAGACTGTGACGGACAATTCGATCTGACTGAGCTTCAATTACTCTGGAACATTCGCGAAGAGGCGGATGTGATCTCGGGATTTCGGCGGCACAGGCAGGATCCTCTGATGAGACTCATGTATTCATTCGCATACAACACACTTACGTACATATTCTTTTTCGGCGGATTCAAGGATGTTGACGCTTCTTTCAAGCTTTTCAGACGCTCCGTCTTCGAAAAAATCAGTATCAGGTCATCTTCGAGTGTGGCAGACCTTGAAATCCTTCTTCTTCCGAGAAAATGCGGTTACCGAATCCGTCAGATTCCAGTATCCCACTATCCCAGAAGGGCTGGCAGTGTATCATGCGAGAGCTACAGGAAGGGAATATTCGCATGGGTCCGGATAGCTCCCATAATAGAAATGTTCCTGCAGCTTGTTCAGCTGCGCCTGCGTCTATGGAGGGGAGATGTCTGAGGAAAAGAACGAAGCACTCCTTGTAACACCATTGCCCCCGCTGAAAACCGGGCTTGCCACATATGCTGTGAGAGTACTTGAAAATACATTGGATTTCGTGGACTGGACGGTAGCCTATACCCCTGGAAGCAACCCTTCATTACTTCCTCCGGGTGTTAGAAGCTTGCCTGTTAACGATCTTGAGGAGGACTATCTACCCGATGCAAGAATCTTCCAGGTTGGTAATTCGCAGCATTGTTTTCCGGTAGTCCAGGCATTGTACGAATATTCAGGAACTGCCCTGTTTCACGAAACAGTCATTCATCATATGCTCAGACACTCCTACCTTGAACGTAACAGGTGGGAAGATTACAGAAGGGAGCTTCTGTTCTGCTACGGACCGGCTGCAGAAGCTGTAGAAAAGGATCTTTCGAACGGCAATATCCCTGCTGTCCAGTACGATAGGAAGCTCAAAAAGTACTCATTGATAGGAAGAGCTCTTCATGCATCACATTCGGCAGTCTGTCTTAATTCATACGCAGCTTCCATTGTGAGGAGATCCTATCCGGAAGGCGGAGTATTAACGATCGGCCATCCGCTTAGCCCTCTGCCTGAACTGGAATTGCCTTCAAAACCATTCCCCCTGTGTTTTGGAATGATTGGAACCAATCATTACGGCAGAAATCTTGTAAAGATATTAGAAGCTGTAGAAATTCTCAGATTTGATTATCCGGATGCCGGTCTTGTTCTGATAGGCGGAAATTACCCTGATGATCTGCCCGAATGGGTAAGGAGAACGGGGAGACTTGAGGAGAAGGAATATCAGAGCTGGATAAGAATTCTGGATTATGTATTTGATGTCAGATATCCGACATGCGGAGAGACTTCCGGCAGCCTTATTGAAGCGATGAGGGCTGGCATACCATCCATAGTAACAGCAACGGGAGCGTTCAATAACATCCCATCCGATGCGGTGATAAGGATTCTACCTGACAATATTGTTCAGGGTATCAGCTCAGCTGTCCGCCTGCTCGAAGGAAGACCTGATCTAAGGGATATGCTCTCCACAAAAGGAGCGATCTACGCTGAAAATACTGGTTCAAAGGAGAGGCTTGTAAGTGACTGGAAAAGGGTTCTCCGCCTTGCGAATCAACTTCCCGCAATTTCTGATGATATGGATAGCCAGATTTCGATCTCACCGGCATGGCATGAACCTCAAGCGGGTTTTACAAGGGATCTGAATACAGCGCCTGTAACCTGGAAATTCTCCGGCATTGCAGAACTTGAAGGTCCAGAATGTGCAGAAGGAGCACTTGTAACAGCATGGGGAGAGGGTACTGTGGGATCTGTCAAGCTTGAAAATAAGCCATCAGTTATGAATCTGGATGGCAGAACACTGCGTTTCAGCGGTAATGGATGGGTTTCGAATGTTATCTGGAAATAACGATTGCAGTTGTCTTCAAAGCCACCTGCAAGATCTTCGCGTTCTTTTTGATCTCAGCATAGTTCCACATGCACTGGGAGGAGTATCCAGATACCTTCTCTCGGTTGCTGGAGCCGTGCTTGAAGTCGCAGACCAGTTCGGTATAGATTTTGTCCCACTGGACGTTCCTGCGGCACATCAAGGTGTTCCCGGACCGGAAATGGATTGTCTCCTCCTTGAAACTCCTTTCTACCTCAAGATACCATTTTTCAGAAGATTTCCCATTCGAAAAAGATGGGAAGAGAGATCAAGGGCTGACAGACTTCGGAAAATAGCGGGAGGAAAATCGGTTTTTCAACACAGCGGTGTACAGCCTGAGTATCCAGCTGGAAGTATATCCGTAATAACTATGTACGATCTTTCAGCCCTCGAATATCCCCAGTGGCATACCAGAGAAACTGTTTTATATGCCGAACAGGAAGCGCGACTGATAGAGAACGGTTCTTCCGTTGTGGCAATATCGGAATGGACGAAGCAGCGGGTCATGGACTATTTTGGTTTACCTTCCGAAAGGGTTTTCACTGCTGGAGGAGCCGCGGACGGTATATTTTCACCGGGGACACCCTCCTCAGAAGTAATGAAAGAACTGGATCTTGAACCCGGAGGGTATCTCCTTCATGTGGGAAACTTCGTACCACGAAAAAACATCCCCTTTCTCCTTGATGTGTACAGCATGTCCAGGGAAAAGGGTGTTAGAATTCCTCTTGTTCTTGTGGGAGCCGGGGGATGGGGTGATGTAGAGGTTTATGAAAACAAGGGAGTAAGGGTACTGAAGAACCTCTCAGATGAAGCTGTAGTTGATTTATACCGTGGAGCCAGAGCACTTCTTTACCCCAGCAATTTCGAGGGCCTTGGTCTTCCTGCACTTGAAGCTTTCGCCTGTGGTACTCCGGTAATTTCAAGTAACACTACCGCACTTTCGGATACGGTTGGGAATAACGGTATTCAGCTTGATCCATCCGATCATCAGGCATGGATAAAAGAGATTACAGCCCTTGAGGAGCCGGAAAGAGTTGATGAACTCAGAAGAATGTCCTCGAACGCAGTTCAGAAGAACTGGCGAGACGTTGCTAAGGATATCTGCGGATTCTATAGGAAGATATCAGGATTATGAAGATACTGCATCTGGTCCACAGATCATGGCCGTATCATGGAGGCGCGGAGCGTTACGTTCTGGAACACGCTCTTGCAGGAGAGAGATGGGGACACGAGTCAGTTATCTGCACAACCGATGCATGGGACATGTCCTGGTTTGTCTCAAGATCCGGTCAGAATATTCAGAGAAGAATGGATATCTGGAATGGCGTTGAAATAATTCGTTTCCCTGTATTACATCCTCCATTTCAGAATATATTTCGAGCAATAATGAGACGAATAAGTGAGTGCGGCCCGGACAGGTACTACTATCCAAATCCAATTTTACCTTCTCTTCACCGCTGGCTTTCAGTGGGGAGGGGATTCGACTTTGTACATGCCAACGCAATGCCCCTCATGCTTTACGAAGGATGGTACTACAGTAAAGAACATGGAACAGGTCTGGCTTCGGTGCCGCACGCAAACGTTGGCGAGAAATACAGGAGACTGAAGGCGCTCCACTACTTCAGCGGCTGCCAGAAGAACATTCTTCGAAAGAGCTCATTTGTCGTTGCCCAGAGCCGATTTGAAAAAGGGCTTTACACCGATATGGGAATCCCGGAAGAAAGGATTCATATCTCAGGCAGCGGTATCGATCCTGCCGAATTCACCGCACACAGCAGGGATAGAGGATTGAAACGACTTGGAGTTAAGACTCCTGTCATTCTCTGCCTTACAGCCCATTCGCTGGACAGGGGAACCGCGAATATCATTGAGGCTTGCAGGGCTCTTCTGAAGAAAGGACGGGATTTTACTCTTGTTCTTGCAGGACCGGTGCTTCCGGATGTTGATGCTTTCCTCGATTCGGAAGAGAAACTTGCGGAGGAGTTCGGTGACAGGATTGTAATTACCGGGTACGTAAGCAGAGAGGAGAGAATCGATCTGCTTTGCGCAGCGGACATTGTCCTTCTTCCTTCCAGGCTGGACTGCTTTGGAATAGTGGTTCTGGAAGCCTGGATATCCGGAAAACCGATTATCGGATGCTGGTCTGGAGCGATGCCTGACATCATCAGAGACGGCGTAAATGGATTCCTCGTCTCATGGGGTGATAATGTATCCCTGATGAACAGGATTGAAATTCTGCTTGAAAATGAAGAGATAAGGCAGACTATGGGCGAGAATGGACGGAAAGCCGTGCTGCAGAGATGGACCTGGGATAAAGTTACCGACAGGTTCTACAGGCGTCTTTCACAGTGCTGCCCTGAGGGAAGCAGTGTATGAAGAAGAATATCACGGCCATTGTGGTTACATGGAATTCCCGTAAGCTGATTGCGGATCTTGCCGGGACGATCAAAGGTATTGAGCCGCTTTGCAATATCGTAATATCCGACAACGCTTCAAGTGATGATACGGTTAAGGCTGCAGCTGAAGCAATTCCCGGAGCGAAGATCATCAGAAACGGAAGAAATGGCGGTTTCGGGTACGGTAACAACAGGGCTCTGCAGGTCTGCGACACTGAGTACGTTCTATTTCTGAATTCCGATGCCTCAATTCCCCGATCATCTCTCGAAAAACTTGTCAGTACTCTTGAAAACAATCCGAACGCTGCAGGAGTGCAGCCTCTTGTAAGGATGTGGGGCTGGCCGCTCATCACCCTGAGCGCCGGCGCAGCCATGACCGAGTACGGTAGGGGTTACGATTTTGATTTCATGCATTTCCAGCCCTATCCTGACACTGAATCTGCTGAAGTTCCCTGCATAACAGCTGCTCTGTCACTGTTCAGAACGGATGCTCTTCGAAGAGCAGGCGGATTCGATGAAAACATCTTCATGTACTACGAAGATGTGGATCTATGCCTTCGATTGAGAGCAATGGGTTATACATTTCTCCTGGAACCGGAAGCTGGGGGTATACACAGAATGGGTGCCTCGAGCAGCAGAGGAACTGCGGTGAAGTGGGAACTCCAGTCTTCCGCCTATTTAACAAGAAAATTCCTGGGTGGTTCAAGCTGCACTCTACCGGATTACTGGAGAAGAACCGAGCTGAGGACAAGGGTGTCCAGCCTCTTGAAGGGCAGATCCTGGCTCTGGAGGGTTGCAGCGTTGCGCAGGGTACGAAAGATGAAGATTGAGCCTTCGGATCTTCCGGAGGAATTTCTTATGCACCTGCTTGCTCCAAGGCCTCTTAGAATGCCTTATCCAAGGCCTCATAATCTGTCCCCCGTGCATTTTCACGGAAGTGATGTCATCGCAGGTCCGGGGTTTAATGAAATGAAAACAGGCAGCTGCGGTTTCGGCTGCATTTGCCTGCCCCGGAAAGAGGGAACACTTACATTAGAAATACGATCATGCAATATTTCGGGATCTGTCGCCCTCTGGTCGAATTCTGGATATCTTATAAGAGTCTTTCTGAATGCTGGACAGATAAGTGAAATTAACGCTAAGCTCACCGCCGGGGAAAGAAAACTCTATCTGGTGCCTGACAGGAGTGAACAGATAATTGAACTGGATAATGTCACCTTTACTTACAAGTAAGCTTGTTTTCGCATTATCGATATCCCTTGGTGTATTTATTCTACATGGCTTCTCTTTCTTCGCGATTGCTGTTTGCCTGTATGCTGCCGGAACAGCCCTCATAAAGGGGCCTCGGGCTGTTAATTATGCAGCGGTTATTTTCGGAGGGTTGTCACTACTGTTCGCAGGCGGCAGCCCGGGAGCTGCGCTGCTTACAATCGGCGCTGTTCTTGCAGTTATTCTTTCGGATTCTGCTGTCTCAAGGTTTCTTTTCTTACTTTCTGCAACCGCCATTCTGATCGAAGGAGGAATCGAGGGAATACTTCCTCTTACAGCAGCCCTACTTATCGCTTCGCCCGTTAAAAAAGAAAAATGGCGTGCAGTTATCCTCGCAGCGGGGATCTCCGCAATGCTGATAATCTCCGGTCTCCCTTCGATTGAGGAGCATCGTTCTCTTGTTTTGCAGGAACTCATGATTGACGGGAAAGTTCTATGGTCTGCGCAGGCAGAATTGAATCTGAGCATACCGGAATTGATTCTCGAGGCTCCCGGAGTAGATGCTGCCAGCATGACCCTGGAGGTTTCCGGAGGGGGAGTAAGGGATAGCCTTCCGGTGGGCTATGTCTCTTCCGCTGACAGGACCTTTCCTGTATATCCAGGAGAGAATACACTGCTCATCGAAGAACCTGAATTTCCAGTAACAATCCGGATATCCCGCTCCTGGAAACCCTTTTCCCATCCCGTTATCCATTTTTATTCTGCGGAGGCCCTGATTTGAAAATTCTAAGAAGGATCACTGCAGGCAGATCCGGGATGATCTTCCATGCTGTTTCTTCAATACTGATCTTCTTCATATGGAGGATTACCGGTATGCCTTCCCCGGGATTACTGGGCAGACTAATACCTCTTTCGTGGCTGATAACAGCCTTGCTGTACGGAAAGGGAGGAATTCCAAGGTTATCCATATATCTTCTGGCGATTTTCACGGTATTCTCTCTATTCTGGACAGTTGATACGGGATTTGAAGTCATCGCGGCCGCATGCGGTCTGATGGGTATATTTCCCGCTCTCCTGGCGCTATCCTCCAGAAGGTTCGGGATAATTCTGGCGATGCTGCCACTGATTCCCCTGATATTGCTTCTGGTTCCTTTTACCGGCGACGAGCCGCACTTTGCCTCCATAACGGAGAATCTGATCTCTTCCGGTGCAGGCAGGTTCAGCGAATATTCAAGCCAGTTGGGTGATCCGGGTGCAGGTATCACCCATCACCAGAGCTTCTATCCGGCGCTGATGATACCCGGATACCCCCTCTCAGTGCCGGGAATAAGGGGAATGAATATTCTGTACGCCATGGCGGCGCTTGTACTGATGTCGAGGATATTCAGGGATTCAGGTTTAAAAAACTGGAAACAGCTTACCGTACTCGGGTTTATTCTTGTACCCGGCTGCAGTATTCTTGGGCTTGTCTATCCGGGCTGGCTGGCACTTGCTGTTTTCCTCTGGGCTGTTTATGCGCACAGAAGATCGATGAACGTTGTCCCGGTCATAGCTGCTGCATTAGTACTTGTGCTTATAAAATTCCGTTTCATCGGTCTCTCAATAGGCCTTCTTACAGCACTTATGATAGAATCCGGAAGAAAAAGAAGACTAATACTCTCCATAACACTTCTATGCCTTGTTGCCGCGGGTTTGCTCTTTGACCTTCTGATACTTAACGGTCGGATATTCTGGGTCAGATACGGTAATATGGCGTTTATCAAGACAATAATCCTGCAGCCGCTGTACAGAACACCGGAAGTACTCATCGCAGCCGGATCTTCACTTGTCGATATTGAAAGCGGTCTGCTCTGGAAGGCACCATGGGTACTTGCGGGGCTCGCTGGATTGCACCTTCTTAAAAGTGAAGACAGGAGGCTGTTCATCTGGCTTGGCCTGCCAGCACTATTCTATTTTCTCATTCTTGTCTTCTGGAATCCTGCAGAATCGAGCGGTATGCCCACGCCAACGGGCAGGATGCTTCTGCCGCTCATTCCGGTACTGCTTGCATCTCTCTCTTTTGTTATGAAGAGAAAAGGCGCAAAAATACTGATCTGGGCATCTCTCGGTATTTCCGCGGTCCTGTTCACTCACCCTGTTCTCAGGTTTAACTTCGCTGACGGCACCGATTCTCTGGTCAGCAGAATTTCAGGGCAATTCAGCGGGATAACTGAATTTCTGCCCAGTACTGTAAGGCTTTATATCCCGATATTCCTTGGATGGATGATACTCGCTGGAATCATGATCATGCTATTTAAACGCAGAAGCAGATATACGGAATGGACTATTGCCTCAGCCTTTCTGCTGCTCTGCCTGTTTGGAGGGATGGAGAAGAAATCATGGGAAGCTGAGGACATTCCATCGGAATACAGAAACTTCTGCACTATATACCCCTGCGAAATGGATATTGAACTGAGGAAGTTCTGGTTCTTTTCGAGGGAGAAGATGTTGAGACTTGGAAGCCCTGAGGATGCAGTTATACTGCCTGTACCTGAAAATGCAGGAGATTCACTGAAACTGACAGTGTTTTATCGTTCTCTTAACTCCGGAGCGGAATCCGGTATCGAAGTGTCCTCTGGAGAGTGGTCTGATTCAGTATTTGCGGCATCTGAAGTAATGGAAACACCTCGGTGGGTAAGCATTATGAAGGAAACCATTCTTCCTTTAATGCCGGAGAACCTGCAGATTATCAAATCTGAATTCACTATTCCATTGGATAATTGCGGGGGATTCATCCGTATAACGCCTCTTGGTGCGGAAGGCAGACATGGAAGATATTATGGAATCTATCTTGACAGGATACTTATCAGGTAACTAATTACCATAAAGGAGATCCATTGTCAAAGAAATTCATTATAGGTGTTGAACTTCTGACAGGGCTTGTCATCGGAGCCGCCGCTGCCGCTGTTGCTGTTTCCTTTATAATCGTATTTCTTGTTGATAAGGATCTAGCAGCTGAATCTGGTCATATGGCTACAGCAACTGCATATGCAATAAGCAATTCCATTGGTGTTTCCAATACTTCAGGTGGGTTTGAGAACATTACAGGACCCCTTATTCAGAGCGGAAGCCTCGAAGCTGCAGTGATACTTGATTCTTCGGGGAACATGATAATCGGAGCCGGACTCGCAGCAGAAGAGCTGCCAGTACCCCAGGAGACACGGGGCTGGTACTTCGTTCAGCAGACCCAAACTGATCTGCTCATCGGTGTCAGACCCGGAAAATCGTCGATTTCCACAATATACAGAACGCTGATAATCGGCCTTGCAGCACTTACCGCAGCCCTTGCAGTTCTGGCTTTCTTTACACCCCGATACCTTGCCCGGACAGTCATTCACCCCCTGAGGGAGATTCTTGTTGAGGCGGACCGTTTCAGCAGCGGAAGTGGAACCGATCCGGAAGCTGCAGGGGCTTCTTTTCACCGTCTCGTTGAACTTCTCCACGAAAGAGAGCAGCAGCTGAATGAACTGAGGAAAATAGCTGAACAGAGAGCTGAGAGGGTGGAAGAAAGATCAGGCGCAATATTGTCTGTGCTGGGATCCGCCGTATTAGCCATCGATGGAAACGGTAACCTCTCACTCTTCAACAGGCAGTCAAAAGAGCTGTTCAACCTCAGCGATAATGATATCAGAAAGGAATTTCCATGGGAGAGAACCGCTTCCGGGCATCAGCTTAAACCCCTGATTCTTTCAATGAGCAAGACTGGGAACACATCTTCCGAGTTTCAGATAAGGGATAAGGCTGCTGAAACTGATAGAATGTACAGTGTTGAAATATCACGATCCAGAGCTGATGAGATGGCTCTGCTGGTTACCGATGTAACCAGAATAAGTGAACTGGAAAAGAAAATAGCCGACGAGACAGCAATGGCAGACATCGGGGCAGCATCCGCTGGAATATCGCATGAGATGGGAAACACGCTATGTGCTCTGTCCGGATTTGTAGATCTACTTGCCCGGGGACATTCGGACGAAAGAACATTGAATATTCTGTCAGAAGTAAAAAGGGAAGTTGATTCAGCTCAGGAGAGGATAAGTTCCCTGGGAAATTTCGCAAGATCCCCTGAACCGATTTCCTCTGATCTCTGCAGGGATGATATCGTTTCCATATGCATGGAAGCCTGCAGACTGGCCAGCGATAGATGCTCCGTGAAAGTATCCGTTGACGATATGATTATCAAGGCCGACAGAAGACTCCTGACATCATGTATCTGTAATATCGTGAAGAACGCTATCGAAGCTGATTCATCTTCGGAAGTTGAGATATCAATAAACGGGAAAAATCAGAATCTCATAATATCAGTTGCTGACACGGGACCAGGTCTTTCCATGGACAGGGAAGAAATCTTCAGACCTTTTCGGACAACCAAGAACAGAAGCAGCGGTAATATGGGACTCGGTCTTTCCGTCAGCAGGAGAATAATAGAATCCATGGGCGGTGAACTCAGGGGTGAGAACAGAATAGAAGGAGGAGCTCTATTCACGATTCTGTTCCCGATTCTGAGAAATGAAGGAGGTAAATGATATCGAAAGAATTCTGCTTATC
>RCND010001087.1_pt1 | contig 15307 bp, 14 predicted proteins | sample 2041351 | NCBI WGS metagenome assembly RCND01 (sample SAMN09708230, study PRJNA481090) | Marine sediment metagenome, whole genome shotgun sequencing project. | biome: marine sediment; feature: ocean; material: sediment; isolation source: Sewage treatment plant 12B marine sediment (STP12B) ...
TGGAAACTAATACACTGATTCCGGGAGTATACTTTCTGAAGCTGGAATCAGGAGGTTCCGTGGATACCGGAAAGTGCCTCGTTCTGTGAGATCACGTCGGTCCCAGATTCATTAGGCACAACCGGGCTGGTCGGGTATTAATTATATGTATGGGTAACCGGAGATTCAGATCAGGCATTTGTAAGAACATGCTACCGGGGAGCAGGACGGTGTTTGTAAAAAAATTGCTCGGAAACTACCTTCAGAGATCACACAGATTTCCCTGGATACGTCTGAGGGGCAGAAGAAGTCTGATCGTACGCATGGATACCACAAACAGATGTAATCTTAGATGTTCGATGTGCTCGATGCGGCTTGCAGATCTGGATACTCAACGGGAATGGCATGATATTGATCCTGTTTTATTCAACAGGATAGCTGAGGAAGTATTTCCCATTGCCTCTGTTGTAGGGCTGTCCTGCGGCGCTGAACTCCTGGTTAACCCTGACTTCGGCACATACCTTGAACGCCTGTACCGTGCCGATGTTCCCGCCCGAGATGTTGTTACAAACGGTATTCTGCTCTCTTCGGAGAATATATCCATTATCCTTGATGCCCCCCCTACATCCCTCTTCGTCTCGATAGATGGAGCCACGCCGCAAACCCATGCTGAGATACGAGGCGGAGCTGATCTGAACCTGATAACGCGAAACATGAGAGCACTTGTATTAGAGCGGGACAGGAGGGGCATGAAATTCCCCATGCTTTCCTTCAGTGTCACTCTACAGAGAAAGAACTTCATGGAACTGCCGGATATCGTCAGACTTGCGCACTCTGTTGGAGCTGTGTCAGTTTGTGTGGTGCCCCTTGTGCCGTACGAAGGATTGGATCTGACCGGGGAGACCATTGACCCGGCTGCTCCTGAAGTATCGGAGCAGATCAGACTTGCATCGAACACAGCTGCAGACCTTGGATTGATCTTCAATCCACCTCCCATCCCGGATACCGATGGAGAGGTTTCCTGTCCGTATCTCGAAAACTGGGTCTACATTGACCCCGATGGAAGGATCAATCCATGTCCCCATTGGGATACGGCAGAACCTCTGGGCAATATGAACCGTCAGAGTTTCAGTGAAATATGGGAAGGCCCGGCGTATCAGGAATTGCGGAACAGGATCAAAGCGGGTGTGTTCACCGGCAACTGCGCCGTATGCCCCGAGACCTCAGGCAGGTTCGGCAACGAAATATCCAAATGCTGACAGTAAGCATGGAATACCCTGAGGCTTGATTCAGAAAGTTTCGTGAGAATCTGGTAGCACTTTACTATCAGATAGATACAGCTTCTTTATCAGTACGGCGATTGCTCCAAGGGTACCTATGGTCATGAGGATGGATTCCTCCGGTCCGAAAGCTCCCCAGGGCGGGTGATTCACCGTCCTGAAAATCGTAGGCAGAAGTGCATGACCGCTTACGCTCCATCCGAAAACCATTCCAGTTGTGAGGTTCCAGAGCCAGTGCACCAGTATCGGATAAAACAGGCCATCAGTTACAAGCCTGAGAAAACCGAACAGGATTCCAGCCAGGAAAATGTTCACAATGCCGGTGAATGCGGCATGACTGTTGCTCAGGTGCAGCATTGCAAATGCCAGCGAGGAAAGCAGTAATCCTGTAAGTCTGCTCCTTCTGAAACCGAGTGCATCCATCATGAAACCCCTGCATACGATCTCTTCCGATGCGGCGAGGAGAAACAGCGCCGCTGCAAACTGAAACCATTCAGAAGTGAAACCAACGTATTTAAGACCTGAGAGAAGTGCAATGACTATGAAGGGGATGAACAGAACCGCAGAAGCTGCTGATGCTATTCTGCCGTTTTTCCTCCCAAACCTTCCGGCAACCTCAGGTACCATTCTCCAGAAGGGAAACAGTACGATCAGTGCGATAAAACTAATTATTGCCCAGTTCGGAATATTGGCTTCTTCCAGGCCGAGAACGCCTGAGAGAAATCCCTGAAATACTCCCCAGAGGAAAAAACCCGCCAGGGTAAGGCCAAGCCTGAGAAAAGGTCTGGCCAGAGGTGAACAGCGTCCCTCAAGAAAGGTAATCCTGCTGTGAATGTTCACTAAATGACCGACCTGTATACTTCCATTGTCTCTCTGGCTGCCCTTGCCCAGGAGAAACATGAAGCCTGTTCTAACCCTCTTCTTATATATTCCTTCCTCTTCCCGGATGATTTGGCCAGGAGTACCATCGACTTCATCAATGCGGTGCTGTTACAGGGATCGACAAGAATGGCCGCCTCACCAGCGATTTCCGGTATGCAGGACAGATCCGAAGCTATTACCGGACAGCCGCTCTGCATGGCTTCGAGAACCGGCAGTCCGAAACCTTCATCCAGGGTTGGAAATACGAAGGCAAGGGCAGAGGAATAAAGATGATAGAGATCTTTCTGCGGTACATCCCTGAGGTATACTATCCCGTTCCCGTTCAGGAGGTGGCCGTGACGGTTTCGGAACTCCTCTAAATCCTGTGGACGGCCCGAAAGAACAAGCGCAAGGAGGTTACCCGATCTGATCTCCTCAGGAAGTTCCATGTATGCCTTGATAAGCCTGGGAATGTTCTTCCTTGGGTCAACCCTTCCAACGAAGATGAAGTATGGATGTTCATCCAGACCGTAGGGTTTGAGTATCTCCCCATTCCTGCTGCGGGGGTGGAATTCATCCGAAGCCGCCTCGGGAACCGGAATAACGGGACAGCTGGATTCGGGGAAGTGTTCCTGAAGACTTTTATGTACATAGGAAGAAGGAGTGATTACAGCACTTGCTTCATTCAGTATTCCGGGTGTTCGCTTCAGATAGAAACGCATCAGTTCGGAATCCTTGAATTCATTCAGTGTAATCGGGAATATATCGTGCACTGTGGCAACGAATTTTCGCGGCAGCACCGGAGAACCAAACGGGTCGGTCAGGTGTACTATATCCAGTTTGCGTGATGACAATCGCCAGAGGACACCGCTCAGGATTTTCGTGATAAAGGAAAAACCATTCCCCAACATGTTTCTGTGGGGGACAGCTTTGCGTATTGTGATATTCGGAAGATTTCCGAAGAGTTCTTCAAGTTTTCTTTTCTTTGAATTACTGAATGTTGATAGCAGTGTAAAACTATCATCAGGATACTCTTCCGCAAGTCCTTTTATCAGTTCCCTGGCGTAGGTCTTTATCCCGCCATGACCGAGGATATTAGTAGCGTCGAACCCGATATTCATGCAGAGCCTTCAGCTCACCGATCCTGGAGTGGTACTGCTTTTAGAATATCCATGAAGCTCTCTGCTTTCAGGCTTGCTCCGCCCACCAGTGCTCCGTTGATCGATGGCATGGAAAGAATTTCAGCAGCGTTGCCAGGTTTTACACTTCCACCGTACTGTATTCTTGTATTATCTGCAAAATCGTTACTCAATACACCGGCAACCCACTCCCTTATAAGAGAATGCATCCGTTCGGCTTCATCGGGAGTTGCAGTGAGGCCGGTGCCGATTGCCCATACCGGTTCGTATGCTATTACGAAGTTCTCATTGGAAACACATTCAAGATCCCTCAGTGCGGATTCGACCTGTCTTCTTACGACTTCCTCCGTCCTGCCGGCATCCCTCTCCTCGATGAGTTCACCAACGCAGAGAATGCCGCGAAGTCCGCTCTCAAGGCCGGCTTGTAACTTTCTCCTGACGATGTCATTGGCTTCGCCGAAAACGTGCCTCCGTTCGCTGTGACCAGCCAGGAACCAGGAAGCTCCGGCATCAACAAGCATGGAAGGGCTGATCTCTCCGGTAAATGCACCCTTTTCAAGCCAGAATATGTCCTGTCCGCCTGTTTCGATACCGCAATCAGCTGCAGCATCTGCAATAATGGGAAGAATTGTAAAAGGTGGAAAAAGGATTATCTCCGAGGAAACAGATCTCGATCCGAGTCTTTTCATTTCCCTCAGATACTCAAGAGCAGCAAGTCTCGAACCGTTCATCTTCCAGTTTCCGCCGATGATCTGCTTCACTGGTTACCACCCCAAAGCACGGTAAGGGCGGGCAGTTCAATGCCCTGCAGAAGTTTCAAAGATGCTCCACCTCCAGTGGAAACAAAGGATATTTTGTCCTCCAGACCCGCTTCAGAAACGGCCCGAAGAGAATCACCTCCGCCGACGATCGTGAAGGCACCGTTTCCGGTAACTTCAGCGAGAGTTATGGCGATTCCTCTTGTGCCGCTGTCAAACGGAGGAATTTCAAATACACCCATAGGCCCGTTCCAGACGACAGTACAGCTTTTTCTAATGATCTGTCCGAATTCCTCTACCGTACGAGGTCCTATATCAAGTCCCGCCATATTGTCAGGTATTGCATCGGCCTCAACGGTCACAGCAAGATCAGGTCTGCCGGTGGAAGGTGCAACCACAATGTCCGTGGGAAGGTGTATATCCACATCGAATTCCTCAGCATCATCAAACAGTTTCCTTGCCGCTCCGAGTCGGTTACGCTCAAGAAGACTTGTACCTATGTTCAGCCCCTTCTCCTTCATGAAGGTAAAAGCCATTGCTCCGCCTATCATCAGATGATCGAGCCGTGGGAGAAGATTCTCAATCACAGGGATCTTATCGGAGACCTTCGCACCGCCTATCAGGAGAGAGAAAGGTCTGGCTGGAGATGAGAGTATATCAAGGAAAACCTTCAGTTCCTTCTCTACGAGAAGTCCGATGTAGCCTCCTTTCAGAACTCTGGGTACTCCAGTCAGGGAGGCATGGGACCTGTGAATCGTGCCGAATGCATCATTGACATAGATATCCGAGTTGGCTGCCAGCTTCCGGGCGAAATCGATATCGTCCTTTTTCTCTTCCGGATGAAAACGGAGATTCTCCAGAAGGAGGATATCACCCGGTTCAAGAGAGGCAGCAAGGGTATTCACTCTCGCACCGATACAGTCAGGGGCGAAGGATACTTTCTTCCCGAGCAGCTCACTAAGCCTGTCCGCTACAGGTGCCAGCGACAGTTCGTGGTGTACTGTCCCGCCGGGTCTGCCCAGGTGGCTTGCAATAATGAGTGAGGCACCATGATCTATCAGATAATTAACCGTGGGAATAATCGCCTTTATCCTGGTATCATCCGCAATCCTGCCGTCCTCGAGGGGAACATTAAGGTCCGCCCTGAGAAATACCTTTCTGCCCCTGAGTTCAGCATCTTTCAGTACAGGATACTTCACAGTCCGACTTCAATCATATACCGCATGAAATCCACCATTCTGGCCGCATAACCGTATTCGTTGTCGTACCATGACAGGATTTTAACCATTCTGGAACCCATCATTTTTGTAATCAGAGAATCGAAGATAGAACTGTAGGGATTGCCTATTATATCGCTGGACACAAGAGGTTCATCGGAGTACTGCAGGACTCCCTTCAGGTTGCCCTCTGAGGCTTCAAGCATAGCTCTGTTCACCGATTCGATACTGGCATCGGTTCGCAGTTCACATACCAGATCCACCAGTGATCCATCCTTAACGGGAACCCTCACAGCGATACCGTCAAGCTTGCCGCTGAGCTCTGGAATCACCAGTGCCACAGCTGCGGCCGCACCTGTTGTGGTGGGAATGATATTAACCGCTGCAGCTCTTGCCCGTCTGAGATCTTTGTGCGGAAGATCAAGAATTTTCTGATCGTTGGTGTATGCATGGATCGTTGTCATGATTCCATTGAGGATACCGAATGTATCGTTCAGCACTTTTGCAATCGGCGCCAGGCAGTTGGTCGTGCAGCTGGCGGTGGATATCACTTCATCCTTCCGGGGATTGTAAAGCGAATGATTCACTCCGTAAACAACGGTGAGATCAGCTCCGGGTTTGCCCTTCGCGGGGGCACTGAGAACCACTTTCTTCGCTCCGGACTCAATATGCAGCATCGCTTTTTCCCTTGTCCGGAAAAAGCCTGTGGACTCTATGACTATCTCTACACCGAGTTCCTTCCAGGGGAGCTTTGAGGGATCGGGCTGAGAGAGAACTCTGAAACTGTCACGGCCTGCATGGATAATGTCTCCGTCTACCTTAACATCACCGGGAAACCGGCCGTGTACCGAATCGTACTTCAGAAGGTGAGCAAGAGTTGCCGGATCTGTAAGATCATTTACGGCAACAATATCGATGTCATTGTCATTCAGTGTCTGCCTGTAGACAAGCCTTCCAATTCTTCCGAATCCATTGATCGCGACTTTTACCGCCATTTCAAACCTCCGTTATCCGAAGAAGAGTTTTGCAGCTTCATACTGCTCGACTGGTACAGTTTTCAGTGTTCCGACCGCCTTCTCAAGTTCAACAGCTACCAACTCCGTTCCATGGAGAGCCGCCATTTTACCGAACATTCCCTGTTCTGCCATTTCAACAGCTTTAACTCCCAGTCTTGTTCCGAGTACACGGTCAAACGCCGTAGGGCTTCCGCCTCTCTGAACATGGCCCAGAACTACATGCCTGGTTTCCAGATCGGTTCTGTCGGCAATTTCATTCTTGAGCACTTCACCAATACCGATTCCAGTACCGAGCTGGACATGACCGAAGGCATCCTTCGCAGCCGAATGCATTACATGTCTTTGCAGCTTGGGATCAATCGCTCCCTCCGCCACGGCGACAATTGCATACTTGTTGCCTTCTCTGTAACGCTTTTTCAGGAGTTCGCACACATCGTCGGTATTGAACTCCTGTTCCGGAATGAGAATGACATGTGCACCGCCGGCCATTCCCGCATGAAGCGCCAGCCAGCCGGCATGACGTCCCATGATCTCCACTACGATAATCCTTTCGTGGCTTCTGGCAGTGGTATGAAGCATATCAAGGGCTTTCATTACGTAATTGATTGCAGTATCGAAGCCGAAAGTGCAATCGGTGGCGCTCAGATCATTATCTATCGTCTTTGGAATACCTATGATTGAAAGCCCCTCGCTGCTGAGCCTGCTGGCAACACCAAGCGTATCTTCCCCGCCTATAGCTATCAGGCAGTCCAGCTTCCTGTCATCGTAAGTTTTCTTGATCCCTTCGAATCCCTTATCAAGCTTGAATGGATTCGTTCTGGATGAAAGCAGTATGGTTCCGCCCTCCATGTGTATATCCCTGACCATGTTAAGATCGAGAGTGATAGCATCGTTCTCGATGGCACCTTTCCAGCCTCTCAGAAAACCGGTTATCTCGTAATCCCGCAATTTTCCTTTAACTGTAATACCCCTGATAACAGCGTTCAATCCAGGAGCATCACCACCGCCCGTAAGCAAACCTATGTGCATGTTAATTCCCTCTGTTTTCAGAATATTCTAGAGCTATCCTTTTAAGCAGTTTTTCTGCAAGTTCCATCAGTTCGGGGATGGAAAGAGATTGTCCTCCGTCTGAAAGCGCTTTGTCAGGGTCGGGGTGTACCTCCAGCATAATGCCGTCAGCCCCAGCTGCGAGCCCTGCAAGGGATAGAGGTTCCAGAAGATCCCTCCTTCCGGAAGCATGGCACGGGTCTACAATGACCGGATATCCGCCAAGCATTCTTGCAAGCGGGACAGCCGAAATGTCAAGCGTATTCCTTGTCCATGGTTCAAAGGTCCTTATTCCCCTTTCGCAGAGAACCACCCTGTCATTTCCCTCCTTGACGAGGTACTCCGCAGCCAGGAGCCACTCCTCGATAGTGGCCATGAACCCTCTTTTCAGAAGTATCGGTTTTTCTGTTCTGCCAAGTGCGGAGAGAAGTGGAAAGTTGTGCATGTTCCTTGCCCCAACCTGGATCATGTCCACATATTTCACAGCATGTTCTATCTGATCTATCGCCATGACTTCGCTGACCACAGGAATATTGAATTCCCTTCTGACCTGATCCAGCATTTCAAAACCTTCAATACCCAGACCCTGAAACGAATAGGGAGATGTTCTTGGCTTGAACGAACCGCCTCTTAACATGGAAACACCCGCCCTTACCACAGCAGCTGTAACCTCCCTGAGCATTTCAAAGTTTTCAACAGAACAGGGACCGGCGATCAGGATGGATGATCCCTCGCCAATATGGACATTGCCTACTTTCACGGATCTTATGTCCATTTTTTACCTCTTCCCCAGCTCGCTGATAATGAATCTTACTAAATCTCTTACAGAACTATCGGATACGGGACCGGGATTATGTCCTACAGCATTATCCACCTGATCATCCACCCATGTGGGATCGAATCCCCCTCCAATTTCGTTCATCAGTTCCGCCCTCTGGTTGATGAGCCTCACTAGCTCCACATCGGACCGTAGAAGTTCACCCCGGAAATCAGGAACGATTTCTCTGGTCCCTACAGCTTTTCTGTCGATCTTCCCGTTTGCGGTTCTTGGCAGTCCGTGAACAAAATTAATGAGCCTGGGAATCTTGTGCTCATCCAGGAACTGCCGGAGAAATGCCCGCATTCCTGCAACTGTAAGTTCCGCTCCAGACTTTGTTACAATATATGCGGAAGGCATCTCACCTCGCGAAGGGTGATCTCTGCCTACCACGCACGCGTCAATAATTGAAGGATGCTTCAGTATCGCCAGTTCAACCTCAAGCGGATAGACTTTCAGACCTGCAGCCTTTATCAATCCTCCCCTGCGACCCAGAAAGACAAGCTTGCCATTCTCCGTTCTGAACATATCACCGGTACGATACCATCCATCAAGAAAGGCTTCTTCAGTCTGTGGTCTGTCTCCCATGTACCTCTTCACAACTCCTGATCCTGAAATCCAAAGCTCACCGCTGCCGCTTTCATCCATCCTGTTGCCCGACAGGTCACGAAGTTCGATCTCATACCCCTCTACAACGGCGGTGAATCCCTGCACTCGGCTCTTTCCGATAAGAGCGACACCCGCCGTTTCGGTACTTCCCCATACAGGGATAAGTTCCACACCGGTTCTTTCGGCGAAATTGACAGCGAAATCCTCGGAAACATACATTCCACCGGCTTCCGCAATTCTAACGCATGATAGGTCAGCATCAATTCTTTTCCATAGATGCGACAGGTTCATCAGCTGCGTCGGGAGAGCCATGATGGCCGTTACTCCAGTTCTTGAAATCACATGAAGCAGATCTCTGGGGTACCTGTGCTCGGTAAGAACGGTCCTTCCACCAAGGAACAATCCACGCATAAAGAGTTCGTGCGGATGACCGAAAACACCGAAGATGGAGAGATGTACATCATTTTTGGTCAGACCCATTGTTACCGTAACTCCGTCGGTGTTCGATAAAAGCTGAGCATGGGTTGTAGGAGCTACCTTTGCCTGACCGGTTGATGCTGAAGTAACGTTCAGATAGAACTCTTCATCGCCTTGCAGATCAGGAACATCCACAGGGTTTTCATTGCCCGTGAAGATATCTTCGTTCAGTGACAGGGTCATCTCATCCGGATGAGAGCAGCTGTCGGGATGATCCCAGGTAAGGACCAGACGCTCAGACCATCTGCCGAAAACCCGCATCCTTTCCTGTGCCGGCCAGTCAGGATTCAGTGAAACGAATTTCGCTCCCAGCAAGGAAACCGCAGTGAAAGTAACCGGAAGAAAGGAGGATCGGTGCGATACAACACCAACAACATGTCCCTGCTGAACTCCAGCTTTTTGAAGCAGAGATGCAACATGACAGGATACGCGCCACCAGTCGGCAAAACTGAGTTTCCGCTGGTCGTCTTCAAGGGCAACAGTTTCAGGTATGCCTGCTGCCCGTTTCTTCAGTAATCCGTGAACCGTCCCCGGCATCTATTCCTTTTTCTCTCCGCATTCAGGGCAGAATTTGGAATCTGTAGGAACATTCGCACCGCATTTGGGACATGGCTCTCCGTCGCCGATCTTTGCGCCGCATTCGGGGCAGAACTTTGCTCCGGGTGCTACTGCAGCACCGCACTTCGGACATGCTAAACCAAGGGGTTTACCGCATTCGGGGCAGAATTTGCCGGGAGCAACGTTCTTGCCGCATGCGGGGCATGTAATCATAGCAGCCGCTTCGGGAGCACTTTGGCCCCCTCCCGCCATAGTCTGGCCCATCATGTTGGCCATTGTCATACCCATACCAAGACCGGCCCCCATACCGACGCCAGCGCCGGCAGCTCCGCCGCCGCCTTCATTCGCGGCAGCATCGCCCATAGCGGTTGCTGTTTTGAAGCGCAGATACTGGTTCATATCGCCGAGCGCTCCCATAGCACTGCGCTCATCGATCCTTTTCTGAACCTCTTCGGGAGGAGTAATAGCCTGAACGTAGAAATCAACAAGCTGTATTCCATATTTCCCGAAATCATCACCCATTCTGGATTTCGCCAGGGTACCTATTTCATCGTAGTATTGCGCAAGATCAAATATCGTTTCAATGGTTTCTCCAAGAAGATCCGCCAGTCTTGATATTATCATACCCTTCAGAAAACTCTCTATCTCGTCGGTTGAGAATCTTCCCTCTGTTCCGACTATCTTATTGATAAAGAGATGGCTCTGTTCAACTTTCATGGAAAAGCTTCCAAAAGCCCTCAATCTCACCATCGAGAGTTCCTTGTCCCTGAATATTATAGGTTCCTTGGTGCCCCATTTCATATCCGTGAAGGTCTTTTTGTTCACATAGAACATTGTTGCCCTGAACGGGGAATCCTTACCCTCGAAGAGAGTACTGACAAGACCGGTCAGGATGGGGATGTTCTCTGTAGTGATAGTGTGTCTTCCCGGGCCGAAAGTATCCATCGCCTTTCCATCCCGGAAGAAGATTGCGTCCTGGCTTTCTCTTACTATGACCTGGGTACCCAGACGGAATTCACCAGAGCCACTCTGTGGAATCCTGTGGACTATTTCTTTTCCACTGTCATCCATCCATTCTACGATTTCAAGTTTCTTGAACATGGTCAGTTAACCTTTCTTCTATCTAATCATTCGGAGTATTGTTTTCGAGGTCAATCATCAGCTCGCTGCGCTGCGACATCTTACTGCTGAATTCGATGAGGATCGCAACCATATTATCAATAGGTTCCTTCAGATCGGATTCGGCAGCAGCAGCGACAGCCATAATCTGGAAAGACTCATCAAGCTCTTCGATGTTCTCCATCAGACCTACATCAAATGCGTAGAGCTTATCCAGTTCATCCTCACGAACCTTATGCATGTCGAACCAACCTCTGTATCCTCTTGCAGCGAAACGGATCTCGTCAGTTACCCTTTCGAGCCTCTTTAATATTCTGTCAAAATCGGTAATCGATTTTAGCGCCGAGGGTCCTCTGAGGCTCGCAGGTATCTCGTTGATATCGGTTCTGAGCCGCTCAAGCCTGCTTACAAGACCGGTTCTGAAAAGCTGATCGTTATCCCTCCGCTCTTCCTTGCTCTTGTAACCCTTGTACCCCGGAATAAGTCGAATGGCCTTCTCCAGAAATCCCAGTTCTCTTCCTTCACTCATGTTCTATCCTTTCTCTGAAAGTATCCGAACCTGTAAAACTCCATTATAAGAATGATACTAATGAATTATGTCAATCAGGTCACCTGCCGGCTGTCGATCTTATGTTGGCAAGATGCCCTCTGTACGTTCTGGCGAAAAGGTGCAATCCGGTTCCATCTTCCCTGCTTACGAAATATAGATATCCCTCAGTTGTATCAGGACTGAATGCAGCATCAATGGAAGGCAACCCAGGGGAGCAGATCGGCCCAGGAGGCAGCCCCTCATAAATGTAAGTATTGTAGGGATCATCTATCTCAAGATCACTGTAAAGCAGAACTTCCTTCACGAAGCCAAGAGCGTATTGAACAGTCGCACAGCTTTCGAGCTTCATTCCGTTTCTCACCCTGGAGAGGAAAACACCTGCAACTACAGCCCTTTCTGAATCAACTCTGGCTTCCCTCTCAACTATGGAGGCGAGTATTATCGTTTCATGAAGCGTAAGACCAGTATTCTCCAGGAGTTCGTCGATATCTTCAGGCCACCTTGCTTTCCCTGTTTCGATGATCCTGGTGAGGATTTCTGCAGCATCCAGGGTATCGGCAAATTCGTAGGTTTCCGGGAAAAGGTAACCCTCAAGGGCAGGTACGTCATTGGATACAAGAAAATTTGAATCTGTAGAAAGGCTGTCAAGCACGATCTGCGGGATACCGGTACCCTCCGATATAAGGCTGATGGATTGAGTAAGGGTCAATCCGGGGAAAATAGTTATCCAGCTGGTTTCAACCGGTAGAACCTCCCCTCGCGTCAGTATCCCGAGAATTGAATCGGGAGTCATAGAATCATCAAAATAGTAGATCCCCGCCTGCATTGGAGGTGAACCATCCAACCGGGAATACCTCCAGAGAAGGTATAGTCTGCACCGGACAAGTCCAGAATCGGATAGAACCTGCGAGATCTTTCTTGCTCCCCACCCCTTCTCGACGGTGAATATGCACTCCCTTCCTCCGTTTGGAGACCGGCTGCACCATTGAAGAGCAGCAATCCCCATAATTGCGATTATCAAAATTGCGGCTGAGAGTATCAGTACTTTACGCTTCATGGCATTCCCAGGTATCGCTTAAGAATAACCATCGCGGCCAGGGAATCCCTCTTCCCGTCCCGCCGGTGAGTAACACGGGCTTCTCCCTCCGTTTCAGCAGTTGAGCCGGTTTCCCGGACAAGTTCTACAATGAATCCCATGTTCTCCAGATACTCTGCGAGTTTCTCGACTTCATCGGACAGTTCTGTGGGCTTTCCGGCGGCCGTCAATGGAAGACCAAGAATAATAATGCCGGTTCCATTTTCGGTCTGAAGACGCTTCAATCTGTCCGCAATGCTGTTCCATGTGGTTTCGGTCAGTGGAGGAAGCGGCAGAACAGTGCCGACAAGGCAGATAGCGAATCCGGTTCTCTTCCTGCCGTAATCGACTGCTATTTCATTCATATCAGAAATCCCTCTTTACAAGGCTACGATATCCTGTCCGCAGGAATACGAATGCGACAAATACAGTCAAGACAGTCAGGAATATCAGAGCCTGCCCCAACGGTTCTGCAAGTACCTGAACGGATGCTGCGATCACAAATGACCTCCGCAGAGTCAATCCCAGAACCATTATGGATACAAGGACATAACCCATTGATGTAAAAGCTGCTATTATGCCACCCTGGCCGCTGGCAATGTTCGCTGCGCTTCCCTTTTCGAATCTGGGAAAAATCGCACCCAGTCCTACATTTATGCTTACAAGGGCCATACACATGAGCGAAAGAGAAACGGTGGACATAAATACAAGAATCCATCCCGCGCCTATTCGCAGAGTAGACCATATACCCACTCCCACAATGAATGGCAATATGAATATGAAGGATTCTACCCATTTGGTCCCTATAAGCATCCTTCTGCCCCCAGGAAGCTGAAGAATGTAACTCAGGCCGGGTCCTTCAAGGCTTATGGAAGGGAACGTGAACCTCACCAGAAGTGTGGCGGTAACAAAGCAGGAAAACGAGAAATTCAGATATACGACAATCGTTCGCCAGAATGTATTACCAATATCTGTTTGAAAGCGGTTGATGTTCAGGGCGTAAACCAGAAACAATCCGGTAAGAAGCAGCAGCTGACTCCATTGAACGGGGTCTCTTAAGAAAAGTAGAATATCCTTCTGAAGCATGGTTCCTAAGCGTCCGCCGGAACGAAGAAATAACCTGCTGCTCCTCCTTCGGCCGGATGTGGATGATACTCTTCCGTAGCTTATGCGGAATCCCGGACATATCATGACGCAGGCAAGCGAGCAGGCAAGAACCGCCTCGATCAGAAGGCTTCCAATATGTCCCAGGGCTTCCGGCCATGCGCCACTGTCAATGGAAGATATAGTGTTGGTGAAAATAGTATGCGGCCATAATCCACCACTGACTACCGGCAGTTCCGCTACGAACCTCTGCACGGTATCAAGGGCTGAATTTTCTTCGGCTATCATACCTTCGGGTCCCGAACTTTTCAGTATTATGAATATCCCTGCTGCAATCACCAGGCCCAGAATGCCTGCTGTCTTCCATATACGGCCGCCGCGCCGATTGAACCTGATGGCAGCTCCCAGAAGAATCGTCCCGGATGATAACCAGATAGCAATAAGAAATGGAAAAAGAAGCACCGAGATAACTGTGGCGGCTAAACTGACTTCAAGCGAGATGCAGAAGGCGGTCACTATTGGAATTCCGAGAAGCAGGGTCGCCCAGCCGGCGTTGAACCAGCTCTCCAGCATACGGTAGAAAGCTGTGAGCCGGTCATTTATCGGCAAAGTAAGCAGGAATGAAGTCTCCCAGGATCTGAAAACTACAGAAACTCCGCTGATGAAAGAGGATATTCCTATGAAAACTCCGAATGACATGAAGGTCATCGCGAGCAGCCTCATGGCCAGAGCGATTCCAAATCCGGCAAATGTCTCCTCAAGACTGTAGATGTATGAGAAGAGAAAACGAAAGAGGATAAAAATGCCGGGTACAAGAACAGCAATAGTTATAGCTCCGGCTATAAGCTTAAGCTTATTGGTCTGCCATTCGGAAACCGCTGCCCCCCTCAGGCTGGCAGCTTTGATGCGGTAGAGAAGCTTGATTCTTGAACTCATACTGAAAAGATAGCAGATGATACAGCCATTTCATAGTCCGGATGGACACTTTATTCCTGCATGGACACATGCAATGCTGCCTATTCCCCCTAAGAGATTAGATCCAGGGTACTTCTTGTGTCAAGTTCCGTTATTGTGATTAGCATTGACAACATGTTATCTATATTAATAGTGTTAAACGAGAAAATATTTAAAAAGAAATGAAGGCTCTACATAATCATTGTTCAGTGGAATATTAAGAATGCTAGGGGGATAGATGAGCGAATTATCATATCTGGAATGCATACCTCTGATTGAAGCACTCCAAGAAGGAGTTAGCACCATCGGTATAACCCGATCATTACTTCAATTCGGCAAATCTGATTCTGATCCTGTTAACCAGAGCGCAGAATCGATTGTCAAATGCCTAACAAAGGGAATGGATCTACAAACAGCCTTTCAGTCTGCAGTTCCCCAACTTCCAAGCCCCATCAACAGAATTCTGAAAAGCAGCATCTTGAACAGCGTTTTCGATTATGCACTTGATGATACACTTCAAGAATTGCAGAGCTCCAAGCCCACCGAAGAGAAATATGAAAGTCTCAGCTCACTGGCTCTGAAGTATGAGAACCAATCAATCTCAATAATCTGCAATGGGTGCTTTGAGCGAGATTTTAGAAAGCTATTGGCACGTGCAGAAACCGAGGACGCTGTAGAAGTCTTGCTTGAACAAGAGGGAGAATCTTTCCTTCATCAGAAATTCTTATCATCCAAGCTGATTCATAT
>RCND010001088.1_pt1 | contig 15304 bp, 6 predicted proteins | sample 2041351 | NCBI WGS metagenome assembly RCND01 (sample SAMN09708230, study PRJNA481090) | Marine sediment metagenome, whole genome shotgun sequencing project. | biome: marine sediment; feature: ocean; material: sediment; isolation source: Sewage treatment plant 12B marine sediment (STP12B) ...
TCTCCGCCCCATACTCGTCGTTGCAGTCGGGTTCATGTTGTTCGGCGCATCTGTGGCTCTTGCGGATGAAGGCGGTCGATACCTCACCAACGAGTATCAGGACGATCCAGCAGACTGGAACGATCCGTGGCACGACAGCATCGTTGGTCCCCGCAACCAGCTGGCACCCATTGACGGTCATGTTGGCTCTGGAGTGAGGGTCACCATGGACAAGGGTGAGCATTTTGGGGCGGCGATGCGCTGGCGGTTCTCGGGCAATGGCCTTCCCGACCCTGAACAGCTGTGGTTCCGTTACTACCTGCGCTTTCCCGAAGGGTTTCCCAATTCAGGCAAGGGCAAGCTACCCGGCCCCGCCGGTTTGTATTCGTCGAGCGCTCGCGGCAATCAACCATCGTCGGCGGCGAGCCCAGGCTGGTCGGCTCGCATGTACTTCTCGCCCAACTACGACGACAGGGACACTCGCTCCACTCGGATCGGCTACTACCTCTACCACCTCGACCAGGAAAAGAACCACGGGGATCTCTTGCTGTGGGATGAGGAAGCGGCCTTGCTTGAACACGGTCGATGGTATTGCGTAGAAGGTCACGTCCAGATGAATACGCCGGGGGAAGCTGATGGGCTTCTTACCGGCTGGGTCGACGGTGCTGAAGCGTTTACCCAGGACGGGATCAGGTTCCGTCGGGCTGGTGAGCCATACGTGGCCATCGAGAGTTTCTGGTTCGATGTGTACTTTGGCGGACGGGATCCTGCCCCGCAGCAACACCAAATAGACTTCGATTCTCTCTCATTCGGGCAGGAGCCGCTTGGCTGCGATGACTCAGCAGAGCGTGGCTTCGGCGGCGAGTTCTTTGACGATGATGGTTCGATGCACGAGAACGCAATCGATGAGCTTCGGTTCGCCGGGATCATCCACGGCTGCAATGCCAACGGCGATGCGTTCTGTCCCGATGCAGGGGTGACACGGGGGCAGATGGCAAAGCTGTTGGTCCGCGCCCTCCGGCTACCGGCGAGCGCGGCAGACTACTTCTTGGACGATGAAGGCTCTCCATTTGAGTCTGCCATCAATTCGCTTGCCGACCTCGGGGTTACCAATGGCTGCGGCGATGGCGACTTCTGCCCAGATCGCGTGATGAGCCGGGCCGAGGTTGCGGCTTTCATCAATAGGGCTCTGACGTTGCCGCAGGCGCAGGTCGATCACTTCCAAGACGACGCCGAATCAATTTTCCAGGCGGACATCAATGCCCTCGCTGAAGCTGGAATCACCAGCGGCTGTGGTGAAGCTACTTTCTGCCCGGACGCCACCACCAGTCGCAGCGAGGCGGCAACGTTCATTGTGAGGGCGATGCGAGTCCGAGAGCTACAGGAGGCAATCACAGCGATTCGCATCCCGTTGGTGCGGATCCGTTTCTTGGTTCCCCGCGTTGTGTAGGAGTCGACGCGACGCCTGATCGGGTACGCTCGCTCGATGGCAATCACCGCTCGTCTCGACGATCTACGGTCAAATCGGATGCGGTCCGCTGCGTTCTCCGATCGGGTTGGCCACGTATCGACCACACGCGTTGAGGAAGTAATGGCTGTGCTTGGGCAAGCCGAAGCGGCCGCTGCCAGCGGGCTGTGGGCGGTCGGCTACATCGGTTACGAAGCCGCGCCGGCCTTCGACCCGGACCTTGCAGTCAAGCCGCGCCACCAGTTCCATGATGGTTTTCCGCTGGTTTGGTTCGGCCTCTACAAAGACCGCCATCTCAACCCGGGATTCGCTGAAGCTCGGGGCGACTACCAGTTGACACCGTGGGAGTGGGTAGACAGTCAGCCCCATTTCGAACAGGACGTCGCCACCATCCGGGACCATATCGTCGCCGGTGATACCTACCAGGTGAACTACACCAGCCGTCTTCGTTCCCATTTCAGCGGAGATCCGATGGCGTTCTATCGTGATCTCGCCGAAGCGCAGTCCGGTGGCTACGGCACCTTCTTGGACACCGGGCGCTTCCAGATTGTTAGTGCTTCGCCGGAGCTGTTCTTCGATCGTTACCCGGTCGGCGAAGGCACCGACCGCCTCATCACCCGGCCAATGAAAGGCACGGTGTCGCGGGGCCGGTGGGCGAGCGAGGACGCGATGAGGAAGCGACAACTCGAGGAGTCAGCGAAGGATCGCGCCGAGAACCTGATTGTTGTTGATCTGTTGCGCAATGACTTGGGCCGCGTCGCCCACGTCGGGTCGGTGTGTGTAGACGAGCTCATGGCGGTCGAGCGCTACGACACAGTGTGGCAAATGACTTCGACGATCTCCGCCGAGATCAGCTCCGACATGACACTGACCTCGGTTCTGCGTGGCCTCTTCCCGTGTGGATCGATCACCGGTGCACCGAAGATCCGCACGATGGAGATCATTCGTGATCTCGAGTCGGAGCCGAGGGGTGTCTACACCGGGGCAATTGGGTTCCTTAGCCCGCCGCATGCGTCAGGGCCCCGCGCTTCGTTCAGCGTTGGCATCCGTACCGTTGTCATTGACAGTCGGACGGGCGAGGCTGAATACGGGATAGGCGGTGGTATCACCTTCGATTCGGATCCCACGGCTGAGTACAAGGAGGCTGCGCTCAAGGCGCGGATACTCACATATGGGACCAGCGATTTCGAGTTGCTCGAGACCGTCAGATGGAGTCCAACCGCGGGCTGGTACTGGCTGGACCGCCACGTGGAGCGTCTCGTCGAATCAGCGGCCTACTTTGGGATCCCGGTAGATCGATCCGAGGTTGTCAGGCGGCTCGATGACGCCGTCGCCGGCGGAGCAGAATCTCGAGTTCGGCTCACGGTGAGCCGGCAAGGCCTGATCGGTATCACTGTTGAACCCTTCGTCCTCGACGAGCGTGTCTCGGTGGCCATATCGATTGATCGAGAACCGGTCGATGTTTCTAGCCCGTTCTTGTTTCACAAGACCACCCGACGCGACGTATACGAGGCGAGAAGGGCGAGGCATCCCAATGCCGAGGATGTTCTGCTGGTTAACGACCGGGGGGAACTGACCGAGTCAACGATCGCCAACGTTGCAGTCCAGATTGACGGGGTTTGGGTGACTCCGCCGATCGACGCTGGGTGTCTCCCCGGTGTGTATCGACAGGTCTTGTTGGACGAAGGTCGCATCGAGGAGCGCACTATCGCGGTGGCAGATCTGGAAAGGTGCGAGGGGATCGCTCTGCTCAACTCGGTCCGCCTCTGGAGACCAGCGTTTGTCGTCGGCGACTGAAAACCCGTCTGGGGACCCTAATGTTCTCACCATGTTTGAAGTCGCTCTACACGAGCCTGAAATCGCTCCCAATACCGGCAATCTGATGAGGCTGACGGTGAACACCGGCTGCCGTTTGCACCTGATAGAACCGCTGGGGTTCTCCCTCGACGAGGCCAAGATCCGCCGGGCAGGACTTGACTACCGCGAATACGCTCAGGTTGAAACGCATCGGGGTTGGCAGGAGTTTCTCGACAGGATTGGCGAGCGGCGGATATTTGCCTTCAGCCAGCATGCAACCACCGTCTATACCGACGTCTTCTATGAGCCTGGTGACGTGCTGCTGTTTGGCAAGGAGTCTGTGGGGCTCCCGAAGGCGATCCTCACAGGTGAAGCGATCACTGAGCAGGTGCGTATACCCATTGCTCCGAAGGGTCGCAGTCTGAATCTTGCGAACGCAGCAGCGATCGGGGTCTACGAGGCGTGGCGTCAGTTGGGATTCACCATGCCGGAGGCTGTGACATGACCCATACCGCGGTCATCACCGTCAGGTTCTATGAGCTCGACCCCTACGAGCATGTCAACCACTCTGTCTACATCCAGTACTTCGAGGCGGCGCGGGCGCAATGGTTGACCGACGTTGGGTTTCCATTGGAGAAGCTGAAAGCCGAAGGAATCCAGATCGTGGTGACCGAACTGAGCACACGATATCTGGGCTCGGCGGGACCTGGCGACGAACTCACCATCGAATCGGAGTTGTCCACTCTGCGGAGGGTGTCGATGACCTTCCAGCAGCGGATCTTGCGGGATGGGCAGCTTCTCGTCGAGCAGACAATCACCGCCGCGACGGTGACCACGGCGGGCCGTCCCACGCGTGTGCCTGCTGACCTGGCCGGGGCGCTCGGTACGGCGGGATGACGACGCTCGACCTCGTGGCCGAGATTGAAGTGGCCGCCTACCGAAGCTGGCCGGCTCAAGAGATGGTCGTCTACGACGGTTGGCAGTTGAGGTTCGCCGACGGCTTCTCGAGGCGGGGCAACTCGGTCTATCCGCTGGGCCGGTCGTCGTTGGATCTCCGGCACAAGCTTGTTTGGTGCCGAGCGTGGTACGTAGAGCACGGACTCGACCTGGTGATTCGGAAGACTCCAGAAACAGAACATGGGCTTGACGATCTCCTGGCTGCTGAAGGGTTCGTTGCGGAGGGTCGAACCAACGTGATGGTCGCCGATCTCGTTGTGGGAGATGTGTCCGTGGAAGTAAATGCGGCGCCCTCGCAGGTTTGGCAGGAGGGCGCCGCTGCGCTGTGGGGTATCGGCACGGACCAGGCAGTGGCTTGGCTTTCGATAGTCAATCGCATCGAGTTACCAGCCGGCTTTGCTGTTGTTGGCGGGCCCAACGATGTTGACGCCGTTGGCTTTGCGGTCGTGGACGGAAGCTGGCTCGGCCTCTATGAGATCATCGTCGGCGAGCGACACCGTCGTCAGGGGCTGGGGGAGCGGGTCACCAGATCGCTGATGGAATGGGGCAGGCGCCAAGGCGCCACCCGCTCTTATCTCCAGGTCACCGAGGTGAATGCCTCGGCCATCGGACTGTACGAGACACTGGGGTTCGAGCATCTCTACAGCTATTGGTACCGGCGTGCGCTACGGAAGTGAAAGCAGAAAGGGTGCCACCGATGGTGACACCCTGAACCTGCAGTATTGCGGTCGACCGGCTTATGAGTCGCCAGAGGTTTTGAAATCGTCTGCCGTTGGCAGATTGATTCCAGCATCCTTCATGTCGCCGAAGACCCCGTAGGCGACACCACCGGCGGCGATTAGGCCTACAAAAAGACCAAACTTCATGTTGCTTGACTCGGTCACTAGACGAAGGACAACGAATATGAATCCGAGTCCGGCCAGTATCAGCGCCAATTGCTCGGCGACAAGGCTGCCGACCTTGATGTCGTTGATATCCATCGCCTTGAGGAAGAAGACGACAGCACCGGCGATGGCGAGCAGCATTCCAAACCAGGCGAAGAACCCGGCATCAAAGGCCGACCAACTAAAGCCGAAGGCGCCGTACCAAGGAAGGAAAAGCGAGATGATAGCCAGAACGCCGGCACCAACACCGATCTTTTGGTTTTGGTTGAGCTTACTGAAGTCCAATTTGGCTCCCCTCGAGCGTTGCTGCGAGCGTCGCAGCATGATTGTTTCGCGCTGAGCGTAGTCGTCGGGATGGGATCCTGGCTACCAATCGCACAATACGGTCGCTGCTGAGGGGAAGTCTAAGCCTTACCCTTAGGGTTAGGGTTGACGCCTGATCTGGGTTTGTGAGGCGAATCGGTCTAGTTCTTTCTGACTAGATAGGTCTAGTCATTCGGTGTGTTGCAGAATATACACGCGGTTTAGTTCATATTTCTTGCGGATTTGCCGACATGGACTAAATGGATGAAGGCCGCAGCTCTGCCCTCAAGAAGGTGCAGCGCAGTAAGAGAAAAGGCAACAAAGCCTGGATCATAACGACAGCCGCGGGGACGACCCTGCTGATCGTTAGTGCGATCGTGTTCGCCGTCTCTTCTGGAACTCGTGGTCTGACTGCCCACGCCGAGGCTGTCCACATCGCCGATGAGACACTACGAGTCGCCACGGTGGCACGTGCCCAGGTGTCGATGGCCAACCACTTTGCGTCAATCGAACGCGAGCTTGCGGTCACCGTCGATGAGCAGCTTGCTATCTCTGCCAGCCAGGCTCGCTCGGCACTTGATCTGATGGCCTCGGGTATCGAGCAGCTCAAAGAATCCGGCGGCGATGTCACCAACGAACTGTCGACCGCTCTCAACGAATACGTGAGTCTGAGCACCCGTGTCCTGGACCTTATCGAGGCGGGTCGATCCGACGAGGCCAACGAGGTCATCGCTAACCAAATCGAGGCACCGTACGCATTGGCGTTCGCCTTGCTGCAGCAGGAGCGAGATAGCCAACTTGCCGAGGTGGCCAGCTCCGACGAGTCCATGGCCAAGATGGGAACCGTGGCCCAGGTGTTGCTGGCCCTGCTCATCCCCGGCGGCATGATCATCATGTACCGGGAGCTCACGCTTCGTCTGCACCGCCAGGCCGAGCTGCGCATGCGTCTCGACGCCGAACGTGCCGTCGGCAAGGTCCGCGAGGACTTCGTTGCTAATGCTTCACACGAATTGCGAACACCGCTAACGATTGTTTATGGGATGGCGCAGGTCATCGAAGATCACCCGGAGGCCACTGCGGACGTTCGCGAATTGGCCACCACCATCACCAACGAGGCCGAAGACCTCTACCGGATGGTTGAAGACCTGCTCACGACGTCCCAGCTCGACGCTGACGCCCTCAAGTACGTGATCGAGGACGTGAACACCTCCGCGGAACTCAAAGAGGTTGTCGCACCGATGACACGCAGCGGTGGCTTCATCGAGACGACTGCCGAAGAGGCGACGGTGCTTGCCGACCGGATGCGGCAGCGGCAGGTTCTGCGCAACCTGATTTCAAACGCTCGCAAATACGGCGGCCCCGAGTTGCGGATCACCGGCAGCATCGAGGGCGACATGTATGAGTGGGTCGTCTCTGACAACGGGAAGGGAATCCCTGCCGACATCCAGGACCGTCTCTTCCAACGCTTCGTTCACCGCGGCAGCCTCGTAACGGCCCCCGGTGGTGTTGGTATCGGCCTGTCGATTGTCCGAGCCCTTGTCGAGGGTATGGGCGGGACGATCAGCTACGCATACGAACAAGGGTGGACCAAGTTCCGAGTGCGAGTGCCGCTGGCTGAGATCCAGGCTGTGGCGGTTGCACCGACTGGTGACGAAGGCGACCGGCTACTCGGTTCCTCGGCTCATGCCGCTTCGATTCTTGGGGTCGCCAATGCACCCTAGGAACAGAGTCTTCGTCGTCAGCACCGCCCGGTACCGCCCGGGCTTCAGCGCTGTTTTGGGTACCCTCACCAACGGCGGTGCAGGCTGATGAATCGACGTCCCCCACACCCATCGTTGGCACCGCAGACGTCGTCGACAGCACTGCTGTTTGACTCGCCGCTCGACTCGTGGAGCAAGGAAATCGAACGTGGTGGCATCTTCACGGCGCAGAAGTTGGCCGCCCTCAGCCTCGTGCTCGGAATCATCTTCTCGCAGGTCAGCTTCATCGTCGGACCTGCCGAGGCTGCCGGTGACTTGCGCGGTGACTGGCGCTTCGAAGAGCCCTCTGGGACTGTCGCCGTCGACAGCAGCTCGTATGGAAACGACGGGACCTACGACACTCCGGCTGGGCGCGGCCCGGGCGTCGTGTCTACAGGCCTGGATCTCACCGGCACCGACGACTGGGTGATTGTTCCCGATCCTGTCGATGGGAGCCTCGACTTCGGGTCCGGCGACTTCACGATCTCGCTATGGGTGAAGACCACCCAGATCCCCGCTAGCGGGGCGTACCCGGAGATCGTGTTGAAGCGAACCTTGGGGGCCACCGAGACCGGCTTCGAGATGTACTTGATCGAGGCCGAAGCCAATCGTCTCGCCTTCGATCTCCACGAGAATGGAGCCGATCTCTTGACTCGCGGTACCCCAATCGATGATGGCCTGTGGCATCACGTCGCCGCCGTCAGGGGAAGCAACGTCGTGCTGTATATCGACGGAGTCGAGGTGGACTCGACAGTCGATACGTTTGGTGACATCTCCAACCCCGGTGACCTTATTTTCGGACGCGACCCCGATGCATACGCCTGGTCGGAATTCGACGGCTATCTCGATGAGGTCAAGATCTTCAGCGGGGCGCTCACCCCCGCCGAGATCGCCGTTCTCGCGACCCCGCCGGCAGCCAACAACCCGCCAGTCGCGACCCCTGATACGGGTTCAGTCCCCGAGGATGGCTCGGTCTTGATCGACGTTCTGGCCCATGATTCCGACCCTGACACCGATCTACTGAGTGTGGACTCCGTGACCCAAGGCGCCAATGGCTCGGTGGCCAACAACGGAACGAACGTGACCTACACCCCTAACTCGGATTGGTTCGGCGTCGACACCTTCACGTACACGATCAGCGACGGGCAGGGCGGTTTCGCTACCGCTAGCGTGACCGTCACGGTCGGCTCTGTGGCCGATGCGCCGGTCCTCGATCCCATCGGCAATCAGTCGGTGACGCTTGGCGACACGCTCACATTCACCGCCACAGCCAGCGATGCCGATCCCGGTGAGGTTCTTCGCTTCTCGCTGGAGGACGGACCAGGAACCGTACCCCCGGGAGCGACCATCGGGCAGAACACGGGTGGCTTCTCCTGGACACCGGGGGCTATCGGCTCGTACACGTTCGATGCCGTGGTGGCAGAGGAAGGATCGCTCGGTCTTCCGGCTGCGGGCGGATGGCTCTACCAGCGTCGTATCGACATCAGCCCGGCGACCTCCCTCGCCAACTATCAGGTCAGGTTTGAACTCAGCCCCTCGAGTTTCGACTATGCCAAGGCGGCACCCAACGGTGACGATCTTCGTTTCTTCGAAACGGACGGGACTCCAATCGACTACTGGATCGAGACCTGGAACCCAGCAGGAGTGTCATCGGTCTGGGTGGAAATCCAGACCGTTGGCGCCACCGCCATATACATGCGGTATGGCAATGGTGCGGCGGCCCCAACGAGCGACGGGTCGGCCACATTCGTGTTCTTCGATGATTTCGAGAGTGGAAGCCTGGGTGCGGCGTGGACGGCGGAGGCGCCGGGTTGCAGTATCTCTGTTGTCGTCGATCCCCTCGATGCCGGCAACTTCGTCGTCGATGACGGCACCGATAGTGGCGGCTGGGTCCACACCAACGCCGCCGGGGACGCCTCCTGGACAAACTACGCCGTTCGACAATGGTTCCGTGTCGAAGCCGCCGACCAGTACAACCATGCCGGGCTGATCACTCGCTGGATCGACGACGGCAACATGGTGTACGGCGGCATCATCCGCCCGTCAGCGGATTACCCGGGCTACACCGACTCGGAGATCTGGAACCGCGTGGCCGGATCCTGGATGGACTTGTTGGGGGCCAACAATCCGGTCGGCGGGCCGTGGCAGTTGCCTGACGTCGGCACGGGCTGGCATGTCGAGGAGTTGAGGGTCGTCGGTGACCAGGCGTCGGTGTGGATCGACAACACACTCGTTGGAACCGCGACCCTTCGATCGGATGCTTCCGCAGCCGGGGCGTCGGGGTTCTGGTGCCAGTACGGCGAACGTGGCTATCGGGACAATCACTTGGTGCGCGAGTTCATCGGTCCCGATCCTGTGGGCTTCATTGGGGTTGAAGAACCGGCCGGTGCTTCCGGCGGCCTGACTGACAGCGAAGCGATCACCATCGACGTGACCGCAGGGACATACACCATCTCCGGAACGGTGTTCGAAGACATCGTCGGGGATGTCCTCAACGACGGCTCGGTCGGTGACACCAACAACCCCGGAACCGAGAATGTCGATGTCTATCTCTACCTCGACGACGGCGACGCCAATCTGGATGCCGGCGACACGCTGATCGGCGGCGCCCCCACCCAGACCGACGTTGACGGCGACTACACCTTCACCGGTCTGGCCGACGGTGATTACTTCGTGGTGGTCGACTCCAAGACAGTGCGCGCCTCACAGGATCCGGCCGCCATCCAAACCGACATCTGGGCCGAGCAAACCTACGGTCCGGTCGGTGGCTTCTGCGACAACGGTGGCGGATACAGCATCCGCGTCTCGGCCGGGCCCTGCTACGGCGGGATCGCCGGCAATCTGTCCGATGACTTCTCGCAGTGGGATGACCGGGAGCACCGTTCCGCGCTCACGGTGAGCGGAAGCAATATCGCCAGCGTCGACTTCGGATTCTCGTTCAACGTCGTCACCAACACCTCAGGTGGCAATGCGATGGACCACGACGCCGGGTCCAACCGAACCATCCAAGGCTCGCTGCGCCAGTTCATTCAGAATGCCAACGCCATCGCGGGGACCAACACGATGCGGTTCGTGCCCACAGAGACGGCAGGAACCGGTGATGGGCTCGGCAACTGGTGGTGGCGCCTTACCGTTACAACTGCACTTCCAACGGTCACGGGGGATGGCACCACCGTCGACGGCCGTGCGTTCGACTTCACCGACGGCACCACGATCCTCGATCCGAACACTGCCCAGATCGGGGCCGGGTTGGCGGTCGGCACCGACGGCACTTACACCACTCCCAAGCTCGATCCTGAGTTGGAGATCTGGAACCTCCGGAGCGTGACGGTCGTGCCCACCGGCCTGGTGTTCGAAGCGAGCGACGCTGTCCTGCGCCATGTCTCGATCTGGGGCTTCGGCGACACCGCCGGGACCTTTGACACCAACGTCCGCTTCGGGACCAACTTCAACACCGACCCCGACTTCACCGGCTCCCTAGCCGAGTTCAACGTGATGGGGACGGGACCCGCCTCGTTCACCGACCCCGGTGCCGGCGTCCGCAGCGGGCAGAATAACCTCACCATGCGCGAGACCGACAACGCCATCGTGCGCGACAACTTGATTGGTTTCGCCGGCAGCGCCGGTGTCTCTTTTAGTACCGCCTCTAACTCCGGATCCGTCCTGCGTAACGAAGTCCGGCGTAACGGGATCCTGAACCTCATCGGCAACCCCATTGGTGTCTGGATAGCCGGTGACGTATACGGCAACCTGGTCATCGACAACGCCAGCGGCATCTACAGCGGGCCCACTCCGGGGGTCACCTACCAAGACAACACGATCACCGCCAACGGTTGGGGAGCGACCCGCCCCCACGGAATCTGGGTCAGCGGTTCCACAGTCACCATTCTCCGCAACATCATCGCCGACAACGCCGGCCCCGGCGTAATGGTCCAAAGCAACACTTCCGACACGTACGTCTCTCGCAACAGCATCTATGGGAACGGGACGGCCAACAGTCAGATCGGTATCGATTTGCTCGCTGTCGGCGACGACTCGCTGGTTGCTCCGTTCGTGACCGTGAACGACAGCGGCGACACGGATACCGGTGGCAACGATCTTCTCAATTTCCCGGTGATCGAGACGGCCGAGATCGTCGGCACAGATCTGGTCGTCGCTGGATGGGCGCGGCCTTTTGTAACCATCGAGCTCTATCTCGCCGACCCCGACCCGACCGGATTTGGTGAAGGTAAGACATGGCTTATCTCCCTCGTCGAAGACTCGGCTGCCGACACCGACGGCACTTTCGGTACTTACGGGCCCGGGTTGATCAATGGGCTCGACCAGGGGACCGACACAACCAATCGATTCTCGTTCACCGTTCCTATCGCTTCGCTAGCGGCATCGGTGGTGGGGGGTGACACGCTGACCTCCCTGGCTACGTCAGGTACGAATACGTCGGAGTTCGGAGGGATTGTCACCATACCGGTCAACAACCCTCCGGTAGCGGTCAATGATTCCGGTTCCACAGTTCAGGATGCAGCGGTCGTGGTCGACGTGTTGGCAAACGATACAGATCCCGACACGGACCCGCTGACCGTGGATTCAGTCACCCAGGGTTCGAATGGGTCGGTTGGGAACAACGGGTCGGATGTCACCTACACGCCCGATTCCGCGTGGACGGGTGTCGATACGTTCACGTACACGGTCACCGACGGCAACGGCGGATTCGACACTGCCGCGGTTTCTGTACTCGTCGGTGACGCCTACCTGCTCGCCGGAACCGGCGGAGCGAATGGAGGAGACGACCTTCTCGCCATCGTCAATACTTCCGACGGTAGTGCCGTCACCAACGAGGGCAACGTTGGAACTGGCACGGGGACCACGACGATCAAAGGCTTGGACGCCCAGCCCGGCACGGGCACACTTCTCGCTGCCGTAGGTGCGCAACTCGGCTCCATCTCCCGGTCGACCGGTATCTGGTCGGCGGTGGGGTCATTCGGCAGTGCGGATGGCGCACTTGGTTTAATCACCATCAACGATGTCAACGCCCTGGCAGTGGATGCGTCCAACCAGTTCCTCTATGGGGTGCATAACATCGTTGGTGGCAAAGACCTGCTCTTTCGGGCCGATCCCACGACTGGAGCGGTCGTCGCCGATGCCTTCGGGGCGGGAGTCGACTACGTCGAGATTAAGAGCATGGCTACTCGTGACGAAGTTGCCGCCATCGCCATCCACCCGTCCACTGGTGTGATGTATGCCGGCCAGGGAGTGGACGGGGGCGGAGGGAACCAGCGGCTTGCCACTATCGACAAGATGACCGGTGCAACCGCCTCGATCGGTGACACCGATCCGCTGCTTCTTACAGGTCTCGACTTCGACACAGCTGGAAACCTCTGGTCGACCGGTCACAACCTATCTTCGCCGGCGCAGCAGTTTCTCTACCGAGTGAGCACCGCCGACGCCTCGATACTGGCTTCGATACCGATAGATAACGGTGGCAGCTACCAGGCAATGGCGTTCCCACCGCTCCTGGGAAACAACCCGCCGACCTTCGATCAGGACCTTGGCAATCGAGCAGAGCCGGAGGCCTCGGTGATGTCGCTGTCGGCCGGTGCGACGGATGCTGATGTGGGCGACACCCTGATCTACTCGGCGACGGGATTGCCTTTGGGTCTCTCTATCAATTCGTCGAACGGCCTCATCACCGGCATCATCAACTACTACGCCGCCGCGGCAAGTCCCTACAGCGTTGAGATCACCGTCGACGATGGCAACAGCGGAAACGACACCGACACCTTCACCTGGACAGTTACCAATGTCCCAACGACCGACCCCTACCTGGTTGCCGGCAGTGGCGGCACTGGTGGCGGGGATGACCTGCTGACGACTGTCGACGAAACCAGCTTCACACCGGCCACCAACGAGGTGGATATCGGGACGGGCACGGGAACCTTGGGCGTCGAAGCGGCCGCCATCGAGCCGATCAGCGGGCTGCTTTATGTTGCGGACGGTTCGCAACTGGGCATCTTGAACGTTGACAGCGGTGTGTTCACCGCCGTGGGTACTGGACTCGGCACGGGCGACGGCACCTTTGGGGCCCTCGCCTTCGACAACATCACCGGCATGACCTTCCATCCGCTCACGGGCGACATCTGGGCGGTGCACACACGACCCGGCCTCGTCGATGTGCTCTTCGTAATCGATCCGATCACCGGTGGCTATGTTGCCGACGCCTTCGGCGCCGGCAACGACTACAGGCGGCTCCGTCAGGTGGGCAGCGCTACAGACTTCACCGGCCTCGCTTTCGACCCGACCGACTGGCAACTCTATGGGTCGATCACCGACGGATCCGGGATCGACTACCTCGTAAGCATCAAGCGCAAGAACGGCAACGCTAGGCCGGTCGGTGCGCTCAGCCAGTCGCTCACCGATTTGTCGTTCGACGCATCGGGGCAGCTGTGGGGGATCGACTCAGGCAATCTCTACAAGGTCACCCGAACCACCGCCGCACTCGATGCTGGCCGCGTCATTGACAACGGATCCAACTATGGGGCGTTGACCTTTGCGGTCCCGCCTGCTTTCCCGCCGTCCTTTGAGGGAACCGTCTTTGAAGACCTCGACGCTGACGCCCTCGCCGCGGCGCAGGTCCCCACAGATGTCGACAATCCTGGCGTCGCCGGGGTGCCTGTCGATCTCTACCGCGACGACGGCACCACTCCGGGCGAGCCCGATGCTGCGGACACGCTCTTCGATACCAAGACAACCGGCCCCACCGGTAAATACTTCTTCGAAGGCGTGCCGGACGGGACCTACTACGTAGTCATCGACTCCACCACGGTGGTCCCGATCGCTGGCGGCTCCGGATGGGCGGAGCAGACGTACGGGCCGGTGGGCGCTGCGACCTTCAGCGGTGGCTACTCGTATGCGGTAGCAGCGGGACCGTTGTACGGCGGGAAGCAGCCGACCGTATCCGACAGCGTGGTGGACGCCTCGACTGCCGAGCACGTCGCCCGTCTCGACCTTGTCGGCGGTGACTACGTCGAGGACGTCGACTTCGGCTTCTCATTTGACGTGGTCACCAACGTCGAGGGCGGGGACGTGACCTCGCCGCAAGGCTCGTTGCGGAGGTTCATCAGCAACGGCAACACCGTTGATGGGCCCAATGCCATGCGCTTTGTGCCGGTGGTGGCGACTACGACAACCGATGGCACGAACAATTGGTGGACCATTCTGGTGACAACGGCGCTCCCGGCTGTCGCGACCGCCGATACCGCGCTCGATGGGACGGCCTATGACGCGGCGGATGGTGTGTCGGTGCTCGACAGCAACTTGCTGGGCCCCGAGTTAGAGCTCGACGGAACGGGTACGGCCGGCACTGTCGATGGCCTGTTGATCACCGGCGGCAGCGCAGTGATTCGCGACCTTGTTTTCAATCGCTTTGGTCGGGTCGGCATCTCCATCACCTCCGATGCAAACACGGTTGCTGGTTGCTATATCGGTACCGGCGCCACTGGCACGGGCAGTCTTGGGAACGGCACAGAGGGCATTGCCCTGGATTCGGCAGCGGCCGGGAACCTCATCGGCGGGATCGTGGCAAGCGCGGCGAACCTCATCGCCTACAACGGCAGCGACGGCGTTGACCTCAAAGCTGCCGCGGGATCGGGCAACACCATCATCGGCAACATCATTGTTGCGAACACCGGCATGGGCATCGATCTCGCACCCAACGGTGTCACCGCCAACGACGGTGGTGACGGCGATGCCGGGCCCAACGACCTGCTCAACTTCCCAGTCATCTCCTCAGCCACGGAGTCGGGGGGCACCGTCACGGTTGTTGGAAACTTCGACGTGCCGGCAGGCGACTATCGGTTTGAGTTCTTCAGGAGCACCGCCGCCGACCCCACCGGATATGGGGAAGGCGAAACTCTGATCGGCTCTGCGGTGATCGCACACACTGGATCGGGTTCTGAACCGTTTGGCTCAGCGTTCCCCGGCTCGGCAGGCGACATCATCACCGTCACAGTGACCGAAGACTTCGGAGGGCCCTACGGATCGACCTCCGAATTCTCCGGCGCAGTGACGGTGACATTGCCCGACACCACACCTCCGGTGATCACTCTTGTTGGGGCTGATCCGGTGACGGTTGAGGTTGGTTCTGGGTATGTGGATGCGGGGGCGACGGCTTGGGATGTTGT
>RCND010002401.1_pt1 | contig 15300 bp, 20 predicted proteins | sample 2041351 | NCBI WGS metagenome assembly RCND01 (sample SAMN09708230, study PRJNA481090) | Marine sediment metagenome, whole genome shotgun sequencing project. | biome: marine sediment; feature: ocean; material: sediment; isolation source: Sewage treatment plant 12B marine sediment (STP12B) ...
TTGTTCATCGCTGCAAAAACAGAAGCTGAGTTTATCCCGTTTCCGGTATCATCCTTTTCACGGCTGGATTTTTCCGTTCTCCAGATCTTCCACTTATTTGTAATTTCTTTTCTTATTTCATATGCTCTTTTTTGTTTTGACAATTTATTTTTAAGAATTTCTACAGTAATGCCAATCTCTCCCCAAACAGGAACTGTAACAGGATGAAACTTACCTAAAGCCATCGGATCAAAATCAACCTGGATAGTTGGAATGTATGGTGCAATTCCTGTATGATTAGAAAACGACGCACCGAATACCAAAAGCAGATCGGCTTCGTTCATAAACCAGCTAGCAATGGGCGTTCCGCTTCTTCCCAAAACTCCGCAAGCAAGCGGATGATCATCCGAAATTAATCCTTTCCCTTTAAATGTTGTTACTACAGGGGCATCAAGTTTTTCAGCAAGAGCCGTTATTTTTTTCATATTAAATCTTGCGCCATGCCCAACAATAATCACAGGTCTTTTTGCTGAAGATAAATGTTCAACTGCTTTTTTAATTGAATCATCAGGGGGAGTAATTTCTTTTAAAGCCAATCTTCCCTCCGGTGAGGAAGCTTCTTTATTCTCAACTACAATTTCTTGTACCTCATTTGGGAAAATTAAATGAGAAACATCTCTTTTTATAATTGCATTTTTTAATGCAAGTGTCATCAACTCAGCGTGTTTACTTGAAGGCAAAACCGATTGCTTCCATTCAGCCACAGCTACAAAGGCACTGTTCAGATCAACCTCCTGGAAAGCACCTGGACCGAGAACTTGTGCATCAACCTGTCCAGTTAACGCAAGTATAGGCGCCCGATCAACTTTTGCATCCCATAATCCAGTTAAAAGATTTGTTGCGCCGGGGCCTGCAATGGCAAAGCATGCTGCCGGCTTGCCAGTTAATTTTGCGTAGGCTGAAGCAGCAAAAGATGCAGCACCTTCATGCCGGATTCCTATATAGTTAAGCTTTCCTTCTATAACTTTTCTGCGGAAAGCATCTGCGAGCCCTAAATTGGAATGCCCAACCATTCCAAATACATGCGTGACTCCCCAGTTGATCATTGTTTCAACCATCACATCAGAAACTGTAGTTTCGTGAGATTGTTCTCCCTCTATTCCAATATAGATTCCATCATCTCGTTCTTCTATCGGGATAGATTCAACAGCATCGTCAAATCCCCCGGGAGGTCTTCCTGTGCAGGGATGGTAATCATATCCATGCCAGGGACAACGTAACCAGCCATTTTCTATTTGTCCTTCGCCTAAGGGGCCTCCTTGATGCGGACATTTATTATTCAGTGCGCAGTACTTCCCTTCGAAGTGAGACAATGCAAAGGATTGAGTTCCAGCCGTAACTGTTTTTACTCTTCCTTCCGGAAGTTCATCTTTACTTAATACTTTATGCCAGGTTAATTTGTTTTTCAATTTATTCTCCTGAATGAATTCGTGATAACGCGTGAAATTATTGGCAAATTAATTTTACGCAAAGCAAACATTATTCTGACTTCTAACCACTACAATGAAACAGCCCCACCATACTTTATTCCTGTTAAGTAAGCCATATCTCTATCAAAGGTTGCAATATCATCTTTGCAGAATTGGCTTAGGTGATCATGCCCGCAAGCACGAGCCATAACCTGCATCAGCGCCACAGTTGCATTAAAAAAGTTCTCCAATCGTTTTGCAGAAAGATTAATATTTATTCTGCTTCTTAAACTTTCCTTTTGCGTTGCGATTCCAACTGGACAGAAATTTGTATTACATGCGCGCATTGCCTGACAGCCAATTGCCTGCAGTGCAGAGTTGGAAACAGCAATAGCATCCGCACCAAGGGCTAAAGCTTTTATAAAATCAGGGGCAGTGCGTAATCCCCCGGTTATTATTAATGTGATATCGTTCGCTTCTCTTTTATCAAGATGGTTGCGTGCTCTTGCTAATGCTGGAATTGTTGGAACGGAAATATTATCTCTGAATAAAGCTGGTGCAGCACCCGTTGCACCGCCTCTACCATCAAGAATTATATAATCAACACCAATTTCAATTGCTGCATCAATATCTTCTTCAATATGATTTGCAGATAGTTTGAACCCAATTGGAATGCCGCCTGTAAAATCCCGAACCTCTTTTGCAAAGTTTTTAAACTCCTTTGGCGAAGTTAAATCAGAAAACCTTGGCGGAGAAATAGCTGGTTCACCTTCCGGAATTCCTCTTACCTTACTTATCTTTCCCCTGTTTTTATCTCCTGGCAGGTGCCCGCCTGTTCCTGTTTTAGCGCCCTGCCCGCCTTTAAAATGAAATGCTTGTACCTTCTTCAAAAGCTCCATCTCAAATCCAAACTTAGCCGAAGCCAGCTCATAAAAATACCTGCTGTTCGCTGCCTGTTCTTCAGGCAGCATACCGCCCTCACCCGAACAGATTCCAGTGCCTGCAAGCTCTGCTCCTTTTGCAAGAGATATTTTTGCTTCTTCAGATAAAGCACCATAGCTCATATCGGAAACAAAAAGAGGAATTTTTAACTCGAGTGGTTTGTTAGAAGCATTTCCAATTTTTACATTAGTTCCAATCTCAACATCTTCCAAATGCGGAAGACGAGCAAGCTGCGCAGGAAGAATTTGTATATCATCCCACTTTGGCAGCTTATTTCTTCCAACTCCCATTGAGGTAACAAAACCATGATGCCCGACTTTTGATAATCCATATTTTGCAAGGTGCTGTATTTCACCAGCCGTATCTTCTTCCGGAGTTGCATGCGTGGATTCATACAATCCAAGGTATTCATCGCGATTTATATTTGGAGGAAATTCCTTTTCAAACTCCTTAATCTCTTCTTCATCAACATAAATATTTCCTTTTTCAACAATTGATGTAAACTTGTGCAGCTTTTCTTCGTTGTTGTATTCACTAATTCCTGTGTCAAGTCGGTAATCCCAGTTATGTACACCGCAAATCAGGTTATGTCCATCAACATAACCATCCGCCAAAAGTGCACCACGATGAAGACATCTTCCGTAAAAAACGGAAACATTTTCATCGTACTTAATAATAACAAGATCGGTTTTACTTACAAGTGCATATATTGGTTTTTTATCTTCAAGATTATTAAAATCAGCAACCACAATTTTGTTCTTCATTCATTCTCCTGGAATTGAGTAAAAATGTTTATCAGTCCTCTGTGAATAAAATTAAATATAAGCACTTACAAGTTTAAATAGTAATCTGCTTTAGATTTGTATTGTGGTTTACATTTTGGTATTACAGTTCCATTAAGATAATAATCAGAATGAAATAAAATTTCAATATCTTTCCGATGAACCTTAAAAATAAATAATACTGATTTTATGGAACCGAAAACCTGTGTGTTATTAATAAATCTTGGAACTCCCGACAGCCCATCAACTAAAGATGTAAGAAAATATCTTTTTGAATTTCTAAACGATCCACGCGTAATTGATATTCCAGCCATTGCCAGATTCTTTCTTGTGAACTTTATTATTGTTCCTTTTCGTGCACCCAAATCAGCAAAAATTTATAAAGAATTATGGACAGAAAATGGCTCACCAATTCTAATTTATGGTAAATCTGTTCAAATGAAATTACAAGAGGCACTTGGTGAAAAATATAAAGTTGAACTTGCGATGCGTTATCAGAATCCCGGGTTGGACAATGTGATTGGAGAGATGGAAAAGAAAAATTATAATAAAATTATAATCCTTCCCTTATTTCCTCACTATGCTTCTGCAAGCAGCGGATCCGCAATTGATAAAGCAATGAAACTCATCAGCAAATGGTGGATAATTCCCGAAATTAAAATAATCAGTCAGTTTTACGATAACGAAGGATATTTAGATACAATCGCCGAGCAGGCAAAAAAATATAATCTTGATGAATATGACCACATACTTTTCAGTTACCATGGTTTACCGATTAGACAGGTTGATAAAGTATATGAAGATGGAAGGCTCTGCGAGGAGCACAATTGCGAAAACGAAATAACTGAAGAAAATAAATATTGTTACAAAGCCACATGTTATGCAACTACCAGACTGTTAGCAGAAAAGTTAAATATATCTGAGGAAATATATACTGTTTGTTTTCAATCGCGGTTAGATAAAAAATGGATTGAACCTTTTTCGGACAAGGTTATTATTGAGCAAGCAAAAAAGAGAGCAAAGAAACTTTTAGTATTTAGCCCTGCTTTTGTTTCCGATTGTCTTGAAACAACAATAGAAATAGGAAAAGAATATCAGCAGATATTTGAAAAACATGGCGGTGAAAAAATTCAATTAGTGGAGAGTTTAAATGATCACCCAATGTGGATTGAAGCATTGAAGAATATTGTTTTGCAAAATTGTTAATTTGCTATTACCGGATTTAAACCTGTAGTTAATACATAAAGTATATTAATTCTATGTCTTTATCAGAAAAAATATTTGATGCAGGAGTTGTTGGTGCTGGCGGCGCTGGTTTTCCATCACACGTTAAAGCAAAAACCAACACGGAAATTGTTCTTGCTAACGGTGCAGAATGTGAACCATTAATTCATAAAGATTATGAGCTGATGCTACATTTCCCGGCAGAAATTATTAAAGGATTAGAGTTATTAGCTGAAAGTACTTCAGCAAAAAAATCTTTCTTCGGAATTAAAGAGAAAAACCAACTCGCAATTGATGCTATCAAAGCCAACATATCCAATGGAAACACAGAATTTACAAAGCTTGGCGATTTTTATCCATCCGGAGATGAGTATGAACTTGTTTACGAAGCAACGGGTAGATTGATTCCTGCCGCGGGCATTCCGGTTGATGTTGGATGTGTGGTTAATAATGTTGAAACACTTTACAACATTGCAAAAGCAGATGAAGAAATTCCGGTAACTGAAAAATTCATTTGCGTTGCAGGTGCGGTTAAAAAGCCATCTTCTTTCTTTGTTCCCGTTGGAACATCATTTAAGGATATTTTAAAACACGTAGGTGGTGTTACCGTTAAGGATTTCGGTTTGTTTGTTGGCGGGGTGATGGGCAACCTCAGTTTTAATTTGGATGAAGTCGTAACAAAAACTACTGCCGGAATTATTGTTCTTCCAAGGGAACACTATTTAATAAAAAGAAAAAACCAGCCTGAACAAAATTGGCACCGCATCGGTAAATCAGCTTGTGATCAGTGTAGTTTTTGTACAGAATTTTGCCCGCGATACTTGCTGGGTTACCAGGTTGAACCGCACAAGGTAATGCGTTCACTTGGTTTTACAAAAACCGGAAGTGCCGTTTGGAACCAGATGGCTGAGTTATGCTGCAGTTGCGGTTTGTGCACGTTGTATGCCTGTCCCGAAGATTTGTATCCCAAAGAAGCATGTGATAAAGCAAAAGTTGAAATGAAAAATGAAGGGATCAAATTCATTCAGCAAAAACCCGTTAAAGTACATCCCATAAAAGAGGGGAGAAAAGTTCCACTTAAGCAACTCATACAAAAACTAAAACTTAAAGATTACGATGTTCCCGCACCTTATTACGATAAAAAGTTTGAAGTTGATACAGTGAAGATACCGCTTAAGCAGCATATTGGTGAGATTTGCAAGCCCGAAGTAAAGGAAGGCGAGAAAATTTCTTGTGGGGATTTAATTGCATCAGTTCCAAATGGTATGCTTGGTGCAAATGTTCACGCATCAATTTCAGGCAAGGTGGAAAAAGTAACAAACGAGTACATTAAAATAGTTTCTTAATTAAGGTGATAAAATGATCCAACAAAACTCTATTGGTTTAATTGAAATGGGAAGCATTGCCTCTGGAATACAGGCAGCTGATATTATGCTTAAAACTTCTGAAGTTGAATTGATGATTTCCAGAACAATCTGTTCAGGAAAATATATGACATTGATTGCCGGAGATGTAGCCGCTGTAAATTCCGCAGTAAACAATGCTGTTGATACAATTGGATTTGGAGTGATTGATCATTTTGTAATTCCTAATGTTCACAAAACAATATTTCCTGCAATTGCCGGACATAACAATGTAGAGATGCTTGAATCTCTAGGTATTGTGGAAGCGTATTCTGTTGCATCATTAATTGAAGGTGCTGATGCAGCGGTAAAAGCAGCCAAAGTAGAATTAGTTGAATTACGACTTGCAATGGCTCTCGGTGGCAAAGCATTTTTTTCCGTTACGGGAGAGGTAGCCGCAGTTACAAGCGCAGTTGAAGCCGGGGCACACATTATTTCTGAAAAAGGACTTTTAGTTAATAAAGTTGTCATTGCAAATCCACGGCAGGAGCTCCTTTCCGAAATGATTTGATTTTACGAATAAAAACTAAAACTTCACACTTAATTTTCTTCTGTATTTTCCACTCTTTAATATTTATAACATCAAATACTTCCGTACGTAACAATTAACCTTGACAATTAATGATAATTTGTTATATTATACATAATGAGACACAGCTAAAAATCTTCGAATATTCTATCTCGCACTATCATTCTATTGCTTTTGTTCTTATCCAATTTGAAAAGCGAACTAAATAAGTAGTTAAGAAGTAGAGGAGGTAATGTAAGAATGACAAAGAAAAAATTTTATTGTGATGAATGCGGTTTTTACTGGGAAATTGATTCAGCTAAACCTGCTCCTCAAAGTTGTGTTGTATGTAATAGCAGAAAAGTGCACCGCTCATCTCTTCATAAAAGATTTGCAAAAAAATCCAGATCGAAAATCAGAAGATCATTTTCTACAAGGTGAGTAGAGTAAGAAGTTAATTGACTCAATATTAATTTAGGAGAAACATAAAATGAAAATCGCCATCGAATCGAACGATGGGGTAACAATCAAATCTCCTTTTGTGCTAACCACGGGATACCTGGTTTATGATGTTGAAGAATCAGGAATACAAGGTTCCGAGTACAGAAGAAATGCTTTGAAACCAAGAACCCTTGGTCACATGAGTAAATCACCAGCAATGGTGAATGATTGCAAAACTGTTATATCGAGAGGTATGGACAGGAGTAATTTGCAAACTTTAAAGCAGAAGGGAATCGATGTTTTTATAACCTTTAAGTTATCTGCCAGGGATGCAGTTAAATTCTACTTGAAGGAAAATATTATAAATAATAAAACACTGTTTTGATTATTACTGAAAATCTATTCGCCAGCATTTAATTTTACTTATGCCGCGCTCAAAGCCGTATTTGATAAAATCATTACGCCTGCTTGTAAAACAGAAAAAATACTTTAAATTTCCCCACACAAAATCATCCTTTTTTAATTAGAAAGAACCACACCGAAATCAGAGAAATTTTATGAATAAAAACAGACCAACCTGGGATGAATATTTTTTGAAACTCGCAATGCTGGCTTCGGAAAGAGCAACATGCCCCAGGATGCACTGCGGCTGCGTACTTGTTAAAGACAGGTTTGTGCTTGCAACTGGTTATAACGGATCGCTTCCCGGTCAGCCGCATTGCTATGATGTTGGCTGCCTTATTGTTGATAATCACTGTGTAAGAACAAATCACGCAGAAATTAATGCGCTGGTACAAGCCACTACTCATGGAGCAAATATAAAAGGATCAACAGCATACGTTACAAATATGTCCTGCACAAATTGTGCAAAAGCATTAATTGCTGCTGGGATAGAGCGTGTGGTTGTTTTTTCTGATTACCACGATACACTTGCAACAAAATTTTTTACCGATTCCAGTGTGAAAATTTTTAAAATTGATATGCCTGATAAGGAAATCAATTACAACCTTGAAGAATATTCATCTGCCCGGAAAACTGATAATTCTAAATAAGATCTTTTTCAAAGACGGGCTGGCAACACTTAGTTTTCTTTAAAATTTCTCTTCAACATTAATTTGAAAAACAAATCTCTTAGATACTGGCTAATAATTCTTGCTGTAATTTTTTGGGGTACTTCGTTCATCGCTACAAAAGTTGCCCTGGAAGAACTAGATCCTGAAACAATAATTTCTTTAAGATTGATTCTTGCTTCAATACTGCTCACGTTTTCTGCGTTTGTAACCAAGGAAACATTTGATGTTAATCTTAAAAACCATGGCAGCATTTTTATTCTTGCATGTATTGCTGTGTTTCACCTATGGATTCAGGTAACAGGATTAAAGTACACTACCGCAGCCAACACCGGATGGATTATTGGCACAGCGCCAATCTTCATGGCAATATTTGCCGCGATCTTTTTCAGAGAAAAAATTAGCCTTTTGCAGTCTGGAGGAATTATTATTGCAATATTTGGTTTGCTGCTGCTTGTAAGCAAGGGAGATTTTATCAGCATCGATTTAATTAAAAACAAAGGAGATCTGTTGGTTCTTGGCAGCGCTTTTACGTGGGGTGTTTACTCAACTGTTAATAAAAAGATATCCCTTTCTTATTCCCCGCTGATGACCATACTATATCTTTTCCTGATGATGGCGGTAATAATCGTTCCGTTCAATTTAAACACTGCTGCTATCAGTTCAGTTGTTCATCTTTCTTTAATTGGATGGATATCGATTTTGTTTTTAGGACTTCTTTGTTCCGGTGTTGCTTATGTTATCTGGGCTTATTCATTAAGAGATATGGAATCAGCTAAAGTCGGGGCATTTCTTTACTTCGAGCCTTTTGTTACTGTTACCGCTGCGTGGATTTTTCTTCACGAATCAATTACGCTTCTAATGCTGTTAAGCGGAATAATAATAACAGCCGGAGTTATTCTTGTAAATAAAGATAATTAGCAGCCCATTCTATTACTCTATAATGACAGCAGTTCCGTATACAAGTATTTCTGCCACGTTAGACATTATATAACTGGTCGCAAATCTTGTATCAACGATTGCGTTTGCCCCAAGAGCTTTTGCCTCTTCAATCATCCTGTCAACCGACTGCTCGCGGGACTCAGCCATCAGCTTTGTATATTCTTGTATTTCGCCGCCCACAATTGTCTTTAGGCCTGCAATAATATCTTTGCCCAAATGTCTGGCTCGTACAGTATTTCCCCTTACAACGCCAAAACTCTGTTTAATTTCTTTTCCAGGTATTGATGAAGATGTTAGAACAATCATCTTTGAACCTCCTTATATTTGTCTCTTTTTGAAGTGAATATTTTTTCTCTGATGAGAGAGAAGATTAAAATTAACGCTCCAAAAATAAGCAAAGTTATTCCGAATTTTGCCAATGGCGGAGCTTGTGTATCGTTAATGAATGCATTTACTGCTTCGTAGCTTGCATAGCCAAAAAAGATTAATGCACCAACAGAAATAACAACCCAGGCAATTCCTCTTTCAATCCGGTTGTAAATTCCCATCCAGTAGCTGTCCCACACTTCCCTTGATGGATTCTTCAGTTTCATTTTTCTTAACACCTCCTTAATTCTTTTCTGTTCTTCAAATTCGGTTTTTAATTCAGCATTAGTTTTCAATAAGTTGTTAAACTCAGCTTTTTCTTCAACACTCAGTTCATCATCAAAATATTTTTCCTGTAGAATTATAAATCTTTCGTTCATTAAACTTTCCTCTTTAGTTTGCCTGCAAGTTTTTTCCTTGCATAGAATAACCTGGACATCACACTACCAATGGGGATGCTTAGAATTTCAGCAATTTCTTTATATGTATGATTCTCAAACTCCTTTAATATAATAACTTCCCGGTCATCAAAATCCAGCTCATCTATTGCTTCCTGTAATTTTTCTGTAAACTCTTTATTCTCTATCGCTTCACCCGGCGTGCTTTGTGAATGCTCATCTTCTTTAAATTCAATATATTCTGTTTCGTTCTTTCTTTTTCTATCGCGAATAAAGTTCAAACAGAGATTCTTTAGGATTCTGTAGTACCATGTAAAAAATTTACTCTCGCCGTTGAAACTTTTGAAGTTCCTGTACGCCCGTATAAAAGCTTCCTGTGTAACATCCATTGCTGCATCGTGCGAACCAAGCAAACCGAGCGCCGAAAAATAAGCACGCCTCATATTTTGCTTAACAAGCACTTCAAACTCCTCCTTTAAGGAAATTGATAAACCAGGATCTTCAATTATCTTTTTTTTCATTTCATTAAGTTATACACTTAACAGGGTTCTTTATTCAAATGGTGATGAAAAAATATAATTAAACTTAGCTAATTCTGTAAATGAATAGGATTTATTTTAATAATTTCTCTATATAAGATTTTTTATACTATATTATAAAACGATGAATGATCCAAAGGAAAATAAACCTGTAATACAATATCCAACAAAATGGGGGTATAAAATTATCGGCGATGATGTGGACAAGCTTTTGAAAGCCGTTGAGGAAGCAGCGCCAGGACTGGAATATGAAATCACCCCGTCGAACATTAGTAAAAACGAAAAGTATTATAGTTTAAACGTATCGGTTATCGTTTCTTCTGAAATGGTTAGAGATTTGGTGTTTCAAAAATTAAGTGAGCATACCGATATAAAAAATGTAATTTAATAATCTAACAGAAAAAAGTTGGAAGATAATTGTAATATATCTTCTCCATTCAATTTAAATTGCTTAAAGCATCATGCCGGGTTCATAGAAAAACAGATTAATAAAATTAAGAAGGAAGAAGAGCTGGAAACTTTGCCGTCATTTTTACTCAAAATCGGTGAATCTCAAATGGATTTGTATTTGGGCAAGCTTGCACCCCTTGAATTAACTGAATTTATAAGGAAGTTCCTAAAAAAGCACAAAGTTTTTGAATACGAATCCTACAAACAATGGTTGTTTTCAGAAGGTAAAGAATACAGGTTAATTACTTTGCGGGATAAATCTACCTGGACATTGAGAATGGCAATCTGAAAGAAAATTATTTACATATTCACCCGGGAAGATACTCTACGCACACAATAAGAGTGAGAGCACTAACTCTTAAAACAGCAATTTGCGTTATGGTTTATCTTAATATTTATAATATTTCTTCCCCGGATATTAAATTAATTAATAGTGTAAGAAAAGAATTCTTAAAAGCAGAACCGGTTAAGTCACTCTCTTCAACATCAGGTTTGAAACGGCTGCTTAATGTATTTAAAAAATTATGAGCACGCATTCTCAGCAACATAAATATGATGTTATAATTATCGGCGCCGGGGCCGCGGGCGCATCGGCAGCATATGAGCTTGCTAATAGCGGGGCAAATGTAATAGTACTTGAAAAAGAAAAATTACCACGGTATAAAACCTGCGGCGGGGGTGTTGTGCATCGTGCAATAGAAAAACTTCCATTTAGCACTGATGGAGTTGTTGAAAGAAATTTTAACACGATTGACATATATGACCATGAAACTGATTTATTCTTTAAAGTGACAAGAGAAAAACCGGTAATAACCATGATGATGAGGGCTGACCTGGATAATTTGATAATTTCGGAAGCAGTTAAGAAGGGGGCAAAAGTTAACGATGTTGTTAAAGTAACAAGTGTAGATTGTAATGACAAGGATGTAGAGGTTGTAACCGGCAGCACTACCTTTAATGCTGATTTTGTAATTGGTGCCGATGGTGCTTCCGGTATTTCTGCAAAAATCTCCGGGATGAATAAAAATTATTTTAGGGTTCCTGCTATTGAGTGCGAAGTTTCTTTGCCGGATGATGAGTTTGATTACTCTAAAAATTCAACCCGGTTTGATTTCGGGTTTATTCCTCACGGTTATGCATGGGTCTTCCCAAAAAAGAATCACCTTTCTGTTGGCATTGCTTCAATGAAAAAACTCAAGGTAAATCTTAATGATTATCTGGAAAAATATTTTGCAATGCTGGGTTTAAAAGATGTATCAAACATTGAAAAACATGGACATATTATTCCCATTAACCCTTTCCGATTAAAACCGGTTTTTAAAAGAATATTATTAACCGGCGATGCTATTGGCTTAGCTGATCCTATTACTACTGAAGGAATAAGTTATGCAATTGAAAGCGGACAGCTTGCAGCAAAAGCCATACTTGACTGGTGCAAAGATCACCAAAAAGTTGAAGAAATTTATTTGAAGAGTTTAAAACCACTATTTGCAGAATTGAAATATGCCAGGTTACTTGCCTGGTTTGTACATGGTTCACCTTACATAAGAAGGTTTGTATTTAAGCATTACGGTAAAAGGTTAAGTGAATTGCTTGCAGATGTTATAGCGGGAGAGATAAAATACAGCGGGCTGATGAAAAATCCTTTAAACTATGCAAAGCTTTTAAGACCGCAATATTTTTTCTTTAAACAAAATAAAAAAGATGCGGGATTTCTCCCGCATTTAAATGATTAAACAGTTTCTTTTGTAAAAAACTCTTTTTCGATTGTTTCTTTCATAGATTCTTTAGGAACTGCGCCAACTGCCATTTTGGGCTGACCTTCTTTTGGAATAAAAAGCAAGGAAGGAATACTTTTAATTCCGAATACACCGCCAAGCTCCTGCTCTTCGTCTGTATTCACTTTATAGAAGTTTACTTTACCTTCATACTCTTTAGAAAGCTCATCTATTACTGGTCCTACCATTTTACAAGGACCACACCATGGAGCCCAGAAATCAACTACTGCGGGTAGATCCCCTTCATATTTCCATTCCTGGCTTTTTTCGTAATTAAATATTTTTTCCTGGAATGTTTGTTTGGTTAAATGCTCTGCCATTACAGTTTACCTTTCTTTTTTTATACTTCAGCGAGTACACGCTGTAATTTTTCTTTTATTTCTTTAGCTATGGGTTCCATCTGTTCGTTGTCTATAACGTTCGTCATCAACATAGGATCGAACATAGAAACTTTTATTTGATCATCTTTTTCGTATACAATTACGTTGCAGGGTAAAAGCAATCCAAGCTCTTCTTCTATTTGAAGTGCTTTATGTGCTATGGGTGGATTGCATGCACCGAGTATTGTGTACTTTTTAAAATCAACATCAATTTTTTTCTTTAGGGTATCTTTTACATCGATGGTTGTTAAAACCCCGAACCCTTCTTTTTTTAGTTCTTCAGTTACCTTTTCAATTGTCTGTTCAAATGGTAAATCTACTGTTTTTGAAAAACCATATTGCATAACTTCACCTTTATACTTTAGTTAACTTTTATTGTTTTTTTTAGTTGTTGAAAATTTGAATGGCATGTATAACGGGCAAGAGCTCATAAAACTTGTTATTAAAAATACAACAGCAAAAAAACCAAGTATAATTGCTGCAATACCACTAATTTGATCTGTGAAGTAAAGAATTGCGATAAGCACTGCAACTAAAAATCTTACAACACGATCAATCGTTCCCATGTTCTTTTTCATTTTTCCTCCTCATTATTTTTTAATGATTTAAATCCTGATTTCCAATTTGTAAATAGTGCACCTATAACAGAACCATAAGCAGTACTATTAACGGGGCTGCCAGTTATTGCACAGCCGTTATTGCAACCAATAAAATAATAGTAAAGATAGCCACCCAGGGCACCTATTATTATTGGTAATATAAGCTTAGCAACTTTCTTTATCATCTTAATCCTACGGCATTCCATTGCATCATTCCACCCCTAAGGTTTGCAACAGAAAAACCATGTTTCTTTAATTTTGATGCTGCGTTAAGACTCCTGCTGCCCGTTCTGCAATAGCAAATAATCTCTTTATCCTTAAACTTCTTCAACTCTGCTGCTTTGCTGTTTATTTCCGGAAGCGGAATATGAAACGAACCTTTAATACGACTCTTTTTTCTTTCTAAAGATGTCCGCACATCAAGCAGCACCGTGTTGTTTCCCTTCTTTAGTTTTTGCGATGCATCAACCGGGGAATAATGCTTAATAGATCTTATTAGCAATGCCTTCTTAATAATGAAGAATAAAACAACCGCAATAATTGTGTATAATAATATCTGCACAGAGTATAATTCCCAAATAAATTTTTCCGTAAAATAGTTTGATTATCAAAGAACAAAAAGGATTCACAAGAAATAAAAACCCCGCAAGGGCGGGGTTGATAATTTTATTCAGTTGCGTGTTTAAGCTTCTTAAGAAACATTCGAAGAATTAATGCTGCGAAGAATGAAGTAATAACCAGCAGCAAGAAAAATTGCCAGAGTTCCCAATTTTGATAGAATCTTCCTACAAAACCTGAAAGATAATTTCCGATGGCTGTTGCCCCAAACCATCCCCCCATCATTAATCCCTTCATTTTTGGCGGCGAAACTTTAGACACGAAAGAAAGACCCATTGGGCTTAAGTGCAACTCCGCAATTGTTAAAGTAAAATATGTACCCATTAACCAATATGCAGATACCGTTATTGAAGAGCTGCCACCATCAAGCGAAAGCATTGATGGTAAACTCGTAACTGCAATAACCATTATTATATAAGCTAACCCGGTAATTATCATACCAATTCCAATTTTTGCCGGCGAAGATGGCTCTCTTCCCTTTTTATTTAAATAGCCAAACCAGCCTACCATAATAGGTGTAAGAAGAACAATGAACATTGGGTTGAATGATTGAAATTGTTCGGGCGCAATTTCGTTCTGACCACCCAATGTATTTAACTTAATAATTATAACAATAAGACCAATTGCTGCGAACAGAGCACCTATTCCCTTTGCTTTTGTCGATTTAGATACAAATGCAGCAGATCCGCCAAGTAACACGAATAGAATTGCATGCAAACCAATAACATCGAAAAGGAGATATGTAAATTTGCCGACAAAGACATCAGTATAATCTCTTGCAAATAATGAGAGCGCCGAACCGTTCTGGTGAAAAGCCATCCAGAAGAAAATAACAATTGCAAAAATTGTCAACAGGGCAATAATTCTCTCTTTTTCCTGAGATTTTGTAAGCACAACATCAACATCAGCATTTTCTTTTTCTTTTGCCCGATAATCTGCATTTGCATAATATTTTTTAAAGATTAGGAAGATCAAAAGAGAAATGACCATTCCCCCTGCTGCAACAGCAAACCCGGCATTATAACCTTCAGCAAGCGTTACGTTAAAGTTTTCCATTACAAAGCGTTTGATACCGGATGCCGCCATTGGTGCATAAAAAGCGCCAATGTTTATTCCCATATAAAAAATATTATATCCCGCATCTTTAAGAGATCCCTGTGAATGTGCATAAAGATTTCCCACAAGTACAGATATGTTAGCTTTGAATAATCCGTTTCCAATGCAAACAACAACTAATGCAATATATAATTGAAGAGGGGAACTTGTAGGTACAGCCATCATCAGATAACCAATTCCCATTACAATTGCACCGATTGTAATTGTTTTTCCATAGCCAAGCACATTATCAGCTAGCCAGCCGCCGATAATGGGAGTGATATAAACACCCCCAAGGAAAATACCATACACGTTAG